>ERZ779885.121-NODE-121-length-90276-cov-10.506645_pt1 | contig 90276 bp, 85 predicted proteins | sample MGYA00511554_ERZ779885 | MGnify/ENA primary metagenome ERZ779885 (study PRJEB29588, sample SAMEA2160998) | human gut metagenome | biome: human gut; feature: human-associated habitat; material: faeces | place: Denmark | collected 2008/2010 ... | reverse complement strand
CCATTTTCTTTTAAGGTTGTTCCTGTTTCCATAATATCTACGATTCCGTCACATAGACCTAAAATAGGTGCTAATTCTACAGATCCATCAATCTTAATAATTTCAACATCCATACCTTTGGACAAAAAATATTGTTTAGCTACACGAGGATATTTGGTTCCAATCTTAATGTGTCCTACTTTTGAAAACAACTGATTTTGAGGTAGGCTAGCCACAATGAATTTACACTTGCCAATCTTCAAATCTAACAATTCATAGTTATCATTCTCATTTTCTAAAATGGTATCTTTTCCAACAACACCAATATCAGCAACACCATGATTAACATAGGTAATACAATCGTTGGATTTCACTAAAAAATATTGAACGTCATGTACAGAATCTTTAAACACCAAGGCACGGCCTTTGTCTTTTAAAGCTTCTACTCCATAACCAAGTTCTTCTAACATAGCAACAGTTTGTTTTTCTAAACGTCCCTTTGTGAGCGCAATCGATAAGCTCATGCTTGTACCTCCTCTACATAAATAGATTCATTTGTTGATGGTTCTAAAATGACGATTCCTTCTTTTCTCAAATTTTTTGCTTGTTTCATAGCTTCAATTTGTTTGTCTTGTGGATAATACAATTTATATTTCTTTTTCGATTGTACATCCACATAATCAATGAGTGGATCTAGCTTTACACTAAAGCCACAAGCTGGAAGATCACGACCAAACTTCTTTAATAAGCAGTCGTATCGACCACCACTTAAGATACTTGTTCCAACACCTGAAACATATCCTTCAAAAATAATTCCGGTATAGTAATCCAAATGGGCAACTTTTCCTAAATCGACGGTTACATTTTCTAAATATCCTAATTCTTTTAAAGATTGGATACATTCTTTCATAGAATCTAAGACATCCTTTAATGAATCATCGAAACAATACGTATATGCTTCATCTAATATATTCACGTCTCCACATAGGAACGGAAGGTGCATAAAGAAATCCACAATTTTTTCGCTGAGATACAATGAATCCAAGTAAAATTTCAGATCGACCATGCTTTTCTTATCAATTAAATTGGCTAGAGTATTGACTTCTTCTGTACTTAAACGAACAACTTTGCAAGCCGCCTGAAAAAATTTCACATTTCCAATTTCGAGCGTATAGTTTTTAAAGTTTTTCATGACTTCTAAAGCACAGCACAAGACTTGTACATCACTTTTTGAATCCAATCCAATCAATTCAATGCCACAATCTGTAACTTCGCTTCTTTTGCCTGCAAATTTTTGACGTACTTTAAATACATTTGAAGTATAGCGATAGCGAAACGGAGGTTTTGAATCTTTAAATTTCGATGCACAAACACGTGCAATTGGAACAGTCATATCCGTTCTTAATGTTAGAATTCTTCCATTTTCGTCAAAGAATTTATACATATCTGTTGTTTGAATGTTTTTAAATGCATTTTCATATGTTTCATAATACTCAATCGTTGGTGTAATGATTTCTTCATATCCAAAGGATTCAAAAATCTGTTCCAAAGTATTTTGTAGATATTTTTTCTTTTCGCACTCATTCAAAATCGTATCTTTCATTCCTTGTGGTAATTGTATTTGTTGCATGTAAACAAACCTCCTTATAAACAAAAAAACTTCCGTCCTAAGGACGAAAGTTTAACTTACGTGGTTCCACCTTATTTTACTAATAAATTAGCCTCAAACCTGATAACGCCAGGAATACGTTAAAAACTACTTAGTTTCATCTTTACAGCTCAAAGACGTGTTCAAATAGCCTTACTCTTTCTTTTCACCAACCAGAAAGTCTCTTGAAGCAGTACTATTTTACTATTTCTTTTCATTGCTTTGAAAATAATATAGTCTTAATGAAAATAATTGTCAAGTTAAAATGTAAATTTTTACATTATTTTTCCCATGAATAATAGGAACCTCCAAACACAAACAGATGCTCAAAAGGTAATAAAGAACGAATCCATTCATTGAAGCCTTTTGGATTCTTTTCATCGTGGACAATTGTTTTCACTAAGCGATTCTTTCCACCGACATTTTTATACATCCTTAATTGCCATCCATTTTCTTCTACTTCTTTGGTCTCTAGATCCAAACTTGCCATCGCTTCTAAAATGGCATAGGCATCTTCTTTAGAAATCGTAGCTTGTTGCGTTTTTAAAGCCTGTACACCTTCTTTTGACATAACATACCTTGTTAGATAGACTCTTCCATTAGCACTGATTGTCAAGTTCTGTGCCACCTCTTCAGAGATGTGCGCATAATGCCACTTACTTAATAAGTTACGATTTAACTTAACACATTGAAGTGTATCTGATTCTTTTAAAGATAAATATCTCAACAATAATTCTTTAAACACCCCAGATTCAATAACACTTTTTAAAAAGGAAGGAACATAATTTTCTTTTTCAAAAACATATGTAATATAGGTATATACTTCCGTTTCATTCAAATCATGAATACTTTTATTTAACACGGAATCAATGTGCAACATATATTGTTCATCGTTCAAATTTTCCATTTGTAAACAATGATACACATTTAATATAATCGGATCATATGCATCTTTTACGCGATATCCCACGTGTAATAAATCTACACATGCATGAATGCTTTCAATCATTGAATCACCTACTTCGTATTTGAAACAGCCCAAGAAGCATCTACAATATAATCTTGTTTAATATCTGATAAAAAGACTTCTTCCACTTGTTTATAGACACCTTCATGAAACGGCATAAAATGCATCTTATCACTTTCTTTTTCATCCAATACCATAACGTAATGTGGATTTTCAAAATTTTGAATATTCCAATAATAAAGAGCATTTACATTATCAGCATCTTCATATTGAGATAGTACAAGGAGTTTATAAAGTTCCATAATACGATCATCATATCCACTATCTGAAATCAAAATCTTCTCGATCCAGTCTCGCTCATTATCTACGATTCGTACTGTATAATCTTCACCTACATTGGCATGATCTAAGATTTTTTTAATGGGTTGCAGTTCTTTTTCTTCTGTAAATTGAATCAACAACTTTTTTTCCATATCGTGATATAAAACTGGATACGGAATATGGAATTTAGAATGGCAATGTGCACATTCCATATCAAAGAGTTTTCCACTTAACACTCTATTTTTCATATCTTTGTCCATTTGAACGTTGATCGACGTAAAAATATCAACATTAAACTTTTCATTACATTCAGGACATACTAATTCTATTTTATTTTCCATTCCAAATTACTCCTCTTTATTCGCTAATACATTGGGTACAAGTTCGACAAAACAATCTTCATATTCTTCTTGAAGTGCTATTTTCAATTCTCGATTGGCTACTTCCAATTCGGTATACGACATCATATCAATTCGTGTTGTGAAATAGATGGATATCCACATTTTTCTTCCTGTTGTCGTAATATCATAAAATACCGGATCATATGGATAATTATCCAACACAGAAGAGGATATGCTTTTGATTTTTGCGACTTCTTTTTCATCAGGACTCAACAACATCAAACTACGAAAACTTTCTCCTATCATTTGAATTGGTTCTTTCATCATGCCTAAGGCAAGGACGATTGCGACAATCTGATCAAAATAGGGAGATATACAAGAGAGTGGTGTGTGCCCTAAAAACGAAGATAGGAAAAACGCAAGTGATACACCTATACTTGAAAACACATCGATTTTCCATCCATAAATTTCTACATCTACAGTTGGAGATGTTACTTTTTTATTAATTCGCATTAAAATCAATAAAATCAGTGCAGAAAAGCATGTTAATATCGTTTCAAACAAAGATACCTGCATGTGGTCAATATCATTCCCTCCATTCAACATAATTTGAACATTGTTCATGATTAGAGCCATCATAACCGCAATAAACATAAATCCTTTCAAAAGAATCACAATACTTTCAAGTTGTGCATATCCAAAGGGATGTTTTTCTGTAACCGGCTTATAGAATAAAGGAATAATATAAATCGTTAATCCAATCACGACAAGTTCAGTTGAATCATAGACTGTATCTGCCAAAACAGATTGCGATTTAGAAAAGATTGCCATGATAAGTTCTGCAAGCGCAAATACAACACCGGACCAAAATGAAATACGCATCACAATTTGTTCCTGTTTTTCTTTCATTTTCTCACCTAATTTCCTCATTATTATATCACAAGAAAAAGGAACGCTTGATAAAACGTCCCTATTGTTGATTACGAATGTAGTTTAATGCGCCACCCGCCATAAGAATATCAATATCTTCTTGACTAATTGGTGCATGTACTTTGTATGTTTCATTCTTTGTCACGTTTTCAACGATCAAATCTAATGAATCATATAATGAGTTTACAATTTCTATCTTTAATTCATCCATTTCATCGATTTTATCGTAATCTGATTTATCTGTAAATATCAGTGGCAACAAGCCAAAGTTGACTAAATTAGCCAAGTGAATACGGGCAAATGATTTTGTCAAAACAGCTTTAATGCCTAAATACATAGGTGCAAGTGCTGCATGTTCTCTACTTGATCCTTGTCCATAGTTTTCTCCAGCTACAATGATTCCACCATTATTTTCTTTACATACTTCATCGAAATGAGGTTTATTATTTTCAAATACAAATGTGGATAATTTTTCGATATTTGAACGATACGGTAAAACCTTAGCTCCTGCTGGAGCAATGTGATCGGTTGTGATATTGTCTGGTAATTTTATTACAACTTTTTTATCAATTGTTGAATCCATTGGCGTATTTACTGGTAGTGGTTTAATATTGGGTCCACGAACAATTTCTACATTTTCTGAATCCTTACTTGGAGCATAGATCAATGAATCATCGATATAGCTTTGTTCTTTTTCAAATTCATCCACATATTCCAAAGTGGTTGGATCCGTGATGACTCCTGTAATTGCGCTGGCTGCAGCTACTTCTGGTGATACTAAATAAATGCCTGCACTTAATGTGCCGCTTCGGCCATAAAAGTTACGGTTAAATGTACGTAAACTTACTGCATCACTCTTTGGACTTTGTCCCATACCAATACATGGTCCACATGTACATTCTAGAATTCTTGCTCCACAAGATACAAATGTCGCAAGTGTTCCGTTTTCAATTAATTTCATTAAAACTTGTCTAGATCCTGGTGAAACCACAAGACTTACATTGTGAGCAATCTTTTTCCCTTTTAAAATGGATGCAGCTTTCATTAAATCTTCATAACCTGAGTTAGTGCATGATCCAATCGCAACTTGGTCCACTTTCATTCCGGCTAGTTCAGAAACATTTTTTATAGCATCTGGTGAATTTGGACATGCCGCTAATGGAGTAAGTTCATCCAGATTGATTTCAACTGTTTCGTCATAATGACAACCTTCGTCTGCACTTAAAGCAATGTAGTCTGATTCTCTTTGTTGGCGCTTCAAAAATTCACGAGTTACTTCATCACTTGGAAAAATAGATGTAGTTGCACCAAGTTCTGCCCCCATATTTGTGATGGTAGATCTTTGGTAGACACTTAAATTTTTAACGCCTTCTCCGGTATACTCAAATACTTTTCCAACTCCGCCTTTTACACTTAATAATTCTAACAATTTTAAAATAATATCTTTACTTGAAACACCATGTGCTAAAGTACCCGTTAATTTTACTTCGACTACTTTAGGGCATGTTAAGCGGTAACCAATTCCTGCCATAGCTTTGGCAACGTCTAATCCTCCAGCACCAATGGCGATACATCCCATAGCGGAAGATGTTGGTGTGTGTGAATCGGAACCAATCAATGTCTTTCCTGGTTTGGCAAAACGTTCTAGATGAACTTGGTGACAAATTCCATTTCCGGGTTTTGAAAAATAAATCCCATATTTACTAGCTACACTTTGAAGGTAAGCATGGTCATCTGCATTCATAAATCCATTCTGTAATGTATTGTGATCCACATAGCTGACAGATAATTCTGTTTTTACTTTTTTTACGCCCATAGCTTCAAACTGCATATAAGTCATAGTTCCTGTGGCATCTTGTGTTAGAGTCTGATCCATTTTGATTTCAATAGGTTGCCCCGCTTCTAATTTCCCTTTTAATAAATGTTTTTCTAGAATCTTATACGTTAAATTTTGCATAGACAATATCCTCCGTTTGGAATTATAACAAAAAATGTAACAAAATGAAAGCTTATGTTATAATATGAAACACATGAAAGGAGGTTTCAGAAAATGAAGACACTTAAAGAAATCTATCAAGCTAATGAAGAACTCAATTATATCGATTCTTCCTTATACTCTAGATATCGTGTAAAAGCTGGTCTTAGAAATGATAATGGCACGGGAGTTAAGGTGGGTCTGACTAAGATTTGTGATGTTATTGGATATAAATTTGTTCATGAAAAGAAATACAACATTGATGGACAACTAATTTACAGGGGATATCCCATCAATTATTTAGTTGATAAACAACCTAAAGATCGTATTTTTGGATTTGAAGAAGTCGCATTCCTTTTGATTTTTGGCACATTACCAACAGAAGAACAGTTACAAGAATTTAAAGATTATTTATTGAACTTTAAAATGGGGCCTGTAGACTTACAGTATGAAACACCAAACATACTAAATGCACTTCAAATTGAAGTGTTGAAGTTATATGCAAAAGATCCAAGCGCTGATACAGATGACTTAGAAGAACGAATGATAAAAGGATTAAACATTCTAGCGAGTATTCCACTTTTCACATTTTCATATGCCCACAACAAAGTCTTTAAATCCTATCCTTATCCCGACAAAAGCCTAGCTGAAAATATCTTATGTATGGCTAGAGGGAATGATCAATATACTTTAGAAGAGGCAAGGATCTTGGATACTTTATTAATGATTCATGCCGATCATGGTGGAGGAAACAACTCAACTTTTGCCAATGTCGTAATATCGAGTACAGGAACAGATATCTATTCTTGTATTTCGGCTGCCATTGGTTCTTTAAAAGGACCTAAGCATGGGGGTGCCAACTGTAAAGTTACCAATATGTTTAAAGCTATCTTCCATGAGGTTGGATTTACAACAGATAAATTAACACTAAAAAAGATTGCGAATCGTTTGTTAGATAAAGACTTCTTTGATCATAGTGGATTAATTTATGGAATTGGACATGCGATTTATACGAAGAGTGATCCTCGTGCATTATTGATTCAGCAACAATGTGAAATGCTCGCAAAATCAAAAGGACAAGAAGATATCTACAATTGTATCCATGCATTTGAAAAAGTTGCCGTTGAAGTCATGAAAGAAAGAAAAGGCATCGATGTATGTGCCAATGTTGATTATTATTCCGGCTATGTTTATTCATTGCTGGGGATTGAAAACGACTTATTTACACCACTATTCGCGATCAGTCGTACAGCCGGATGGGTTAGCCATCATTTAGAGAATCGTCAATCAAACCGAAAATTAATACGACCTGCCAATGTATATGTAGGAGGAATGGAGGAAAACGAATGACTACAATAACAGTTTTTAAAGGGGACGGGATTGGTCCTGAAATTACGGATGCTGTAATCAAAGTATTGAATGCTGCAGGAGCAGATTTAGAATATGAATTCTTTAACGTAGGTGCAAAGGTATATGAAGAAGCGAAAGAATATATACCAGAAAAAGCGTTTGAATCTTACGAAAAGAATAAAATTCTATTGAAGTCTCCTATCACAACGCCAGTTGGTAAAGGTTTTCGTTCATTGAATGTCACTTTGAGAAACAAATATGACTTGTGGGCAAATATTCGTCCAGCTAAATCGAATCCTTGTATTCCTACTCGTTTTGAAAATGTAGATATCGTAACTTTTAGAGAAAACACTGAAGATCTATATGTAGGAAAAGAAGAACAGATTGATGAGAATACAGTATATGCATATAAAATCATCACAAAAAAAGCGAGCACAAGAATTATCAAGGCTGCTTTTGAATATTGTGTAAAACATAATCGCAAAAAATTAACTTGTGTACATAAAGCTAACATCTTAAAAATGAGTGATGGTTTATTCCTTCATATTTTTGAAGATATTGCCAAGGATTATCCTCAAATTGAAGCCAATTCTTTAATTGTAGATAACACTTGTATGCAGTTGGTTATTCATCCCGAACAATTTGATGTGATGGTCATGCCAAATCTTTATGGAGATATCGTTTCCGATTTAACGAGTGGATTAATTGGCGGTTTAGGATTACTTCCTAGCTGCAATAAAGGTGATGAATATGCGATGTATGAAGCTGTACATGGCAGTGCTCCTGATATTGCTGGCAAACACATTGCCAATCCAAGCGCTTTATTATTGTCAGCTTGTATGATGTTAGATGATTTACATCAAGATGTGGTTTCTAATAAAATCCGTAAAGCTTTAAATAAAGTGTTCGAAGAACATAGTGTATTAACGTCAGATCTTGGTGGCAGCGCAACAACTGAACAGTTCACAGAGGAAATCATTAAAAATTTATAAAAAAAGGAAGACGATGTTTATTCATCGTCTTCATCTTCGTCAGCCAATAATGATTGGCGATTTTTTAATGTCAAAATATATGTTCCATCTTTGGGATATGCACTTTTGTCTTTTTGATCACTCAAGATTTCCAATTCACATGGATATCCTTCGTTTTCAAGAATCTGTAAAAGATTATCCTTACCAATTTTTTTAGTAATTGCACGTCCACATGCACAGTTACCATATTGATCAAGGCATTGTTTAATCCACACAGGAATTTTTGAAGCTGCCATTGTATCCTCCTTGATTAAAAGTATTCGCAAGTTATATCATATGCAAAACACCTTTAAAAATCAAGTAGAATCCAATTTAACCTTCTAAAACTGCAATAATATTTGGATAATATGTAAAACGATCATCTACAAACTGCAAAGCTTGGTTTGCGATTTGTTTTGCCTTATCTTTATCAACACCTTCATAAATTGAAGCATAACGATAATAGATATAATCTTTGATTTGATTTTCTCTTAAGATATAAGCATAATCTGCATCACCTAATCCATAATCACCATGCAAGATATATAGATCAGCTACATCCATCATAATACGATTACTGTACTTGTTATGTAAGTCTTCTAATTGTGATAATACCGCGAAAATAAAGTGTTCATAGTAATCTACATCTTCATATTTCCATGTTTTTAAAACACTGTAAGCTAAATCCATGAATTCTTCGACAAACTTTTCTACATCAACGCCAACTTCTTCTTCTAATTTCTTTGAATCATGAATATCTTTGTGTTGTGCAATCATCAATACTTTACGCATTGTATCAAATTGATCTTTATATTCTTCTCCATCCGCAACAACATCTGTAAATTTATAATTCAATGCATGTGCAACATCTGCTTGTAAATCTTCTGGTTTTTGAGGTTTGATATCAGCTGTCTCAAATACTTTTGATACAAGTACTTCTACTAATCCTTCATCATAACCATCTTCTTCAAAGTTAAACTTACCAGTCAATTGATATTTGTTTACTAGATTTTCTGAAACAGATTTTACATCCGGATTTAAGATTAATTGTTGAATAATTGACTCACGAGTTACATCCATTGACATAGCTTTTGCTAAATCTAGGCATGTATCCAATGATAACTTAGCATATTGTTCTTCTTTAGTCATTTTCTTAGTTGTAGCCTTTTTAGTTGTAGTTTTCTTAGTAGTTGTCTTTTTAGTAGAAGCTTTCTTTGTTGTAGCTGGTTTAGCAGCTGCTTTTTTAGCTGGAGCCTTTTTTTCTGCAGCTATTTTTTTAGCAGGTGCTTTCTTTTCCTCTGCAGGTTTAACTTTTTCTTTTTTAGCTGGAGCCTTTTTTTCTGCAGCTACTTTTTTAACAGCTACTTTCTTTTTCTCTGCAGGTTTAGCTTCTTCTTTTTTAGCTGGAGCCTTTTTTTCTGCAGTTGCTTTTTCAGCAGGTGCTTTCTTTTCTTCTGCAGGTTTAGTTTCCACTTTTTTTTCTTCAACAGGTTTTACCGCTTTAACTTCTTCTTTTTTATCAACTACTTTTTTATTTGTAACTTTTTTTGTTGGCATACGGAACCTCCCTTAAACATGCTTTCTATAACGCTATTATATCACTGAATAGAAATAATCCAAAATTTGTATAGACAAAATAGCGTATTTGATGCATGTATTTTGTTTAATTTGGTGTATACTACAGAATGTAGCATATTATATGAGGAGGAATCAACATGCAAACACCACCTGAATTTAGGCCCAAAAAATATGTCCCTGTTCGAAATAAAATTATAACCACTGTAGGTATAATCCTATTATCGGGTGTCGTTGGATTTGGTGCTGGCTATGCCGGAAGCCATCTATCTAATAATGCTAATGTCACTATTCAGCAACAAACTAATAAATCCAATTTTGGAACCGTTCAAGTATCGGATGTTTCTGACATCGTAGAAAAATGTAAAGATAGTGTTGTCGAAATCACAACTGAATCTGCTTCAAGTGGAAATTCCATTTTTGGACAATACGTTTCACAAGGTGCCGGCAGTGGAGTCATCATCAGTAAAGATGGATATATTGTTACGAATAACCATGTAGTAAGTGGAGCAACAAGTTTAAAAGTGACAACTACAGATGGCACAGAATATGACGCGAGTGTTGTTGGTAAAGATTCACAGACAGATTTAGCCGTTATTAAAGTGGATGCGAACAACTTGCAGGCTGCAACACTTGGTGATAGTGATATTTTACAAGTTGGAGATCCTGCCATTGCCATCGGAAATCCATTAGGAGAACTTGGTGGTACAGTTACAACGGGAATTATTTCTGCAACAGATAGACAAATCACAATTGACGATGAAACTATGACACTTCTACAAACAGATGCTGCCATCAATCCAGGAAATTCTGGTGGAGGATTGTTCAATGCTGACGGTAATCTAATTGGAATTGTTAACGCAAAGGAAAGTTCAACTGGAATTGAAGGATTAGGCTTTGCGATTCCAATCACACCTGCTCAAGACATTATCACAGAGCTTATGCAAAATGGAAGTGTCACTTCAAGACCTGCATTAAATGTTAGTTTATATGACTATACTTCAAACAATCAAGGTCAATATTCAAAATACGAAGATGGCTGCTACATCGTACAAATTGTTAAAAATGGAGCAGCTGATAAAGCAGGACTAAAACAAAATGATCGTATTCTTAGTTTTGATAGTGAACAAATCCAATCAACAAGTGATGTAAAAAATGTTCTAAAAAAGCATAAAATTGGAGATACCATTAAAATGGTCGTTGAAAGAGATTCTAAGAAGATTACAGTAGAAATTACTCTACAAGCCCAAACCCAAACTAATTAAGCCAGTTATACACTGGCTTTTTAGTTGAAACTAACCTATAATAGTTGTGTACATATAAGGAGGAGAATGAAGTTTATGTCTGAAAAAATCAAAAAAAGAAAAATCATGCTTGTTGGTACAGGGTTTGTCGGCATGAGTTTTGCCTATTCAATGCTTTCAGAAAAAGGAATCGATGAACTTGTTTTAGTCGATGTCAATGAAGACAAGGCAAAAGGTGAACAAATGGACCTTAATGATGGGCTAGTATATGCAGATACGAAAATGAAAATCTCTGCTGGAACATATGCAGATGCAGCTGATACTAACATTGTTGTCTTAACAGCTGGTGCTGCTCAAAAGCCAGGTCAAACTCGTTTGGATTTAGTTAAAATCAACGCAAACATCACAAAAGGTGTATGTAAAGCCTTAAAAGAAAATAATTTCAACGGTATCTTAGTTGTTGCCAACAACCCAGTAGACATCATGACATATGTTGCATGGAAAGAAAGTGGATTACCTAAAAACCACGTTATTGGATCAGGTACTGTATTAGATACAGCTCGTCTACGTCACGCATTAAGCGAAAGATTAGGATTTGCAGACAGTAATATCCATGCATATATTATGGGTGAACATGGAGATTCTAGTTTCGTTCCTTGGATCCATTCATATATTGGATGTAAAAACTTACTTGAATACTTAGATGAAAATAACATTTCTTTAAGTGAACTACAAGAAATCTATATTGACGTTCGTGATAAAGCTTATAAAATCATCGAATTAAAACGCGCCACTTACTATGGAATTGGTTTGGCATTAAAACGTATCGTATCTTGTATCTTAAATAATGAACGTGCTATCTTACCAGTTAGTGCATATCAAAATGGTGAATATGGTAAAGAAGGCTACTTTATTGGAACACCAAGCGTTGTTGGTTCAAATGGTGTAGAACAAGTGATTCGTTTACACTTAAATGAAAATGATCAACAAAGATTTGATCATTCATTCGATACATTAAAAAATACAATTGAAGAAAATCTTCAAGACATTCTTTAAATAAATTGCCTGACTAAATTTTAGCCAGGCTTTTAATTTCTTCATCTATATTATCTAGTAATAAAACTTTATCAAATAAAGTCAAACATGGCTTATCGGAATCCGAATAATGAATCACATCATCATGATAATGTCCACTAAACCACATTTTATAATCTGTTTTCTTCTCAACTGTTTCTAAACAATCGTGTAAATCATAATAATCATCTCCATATAAAGCCATATCCGTTTCATATTTATGAGCCAATGGATGCGATGAATATGTATCGTGCGATAAAATATAATCAACTTCCCAATTATTTTTTTCTAATGTTGCAAAAGCATGTTTCGCTTCTTCAATCGTACAAATTTCATCTTTCCACCAATTTTTATGTTCTGTACGATAATTAACATCGTGAGAAAATCCTCCACCCATAGTAAAGAATTTATAACCATCAATATTGAAAACCTCACCGCGCATTAAATGAAATACTTTCGAGCGAATACGATGTACTTTACCACCTTTATACTCTTCTACAGGATACGTATTAAGAACATCAAAATTTTCATGATTCCCATCAATAAATAAAGTGTTCCAAGGAAGTGAATCTAACCATTTTAACCAGAAGTTATCCCCTGTACTTCCATCCCAAACGCAACCAAAATCTCCGCATATAATAACATAATCATTTTCTGTTAAAGAATTGCCAACTGTAAATTCTCTAGGATTGATTTTATGAATATCTTGTTCTCTATGAATGTCTCCAGTTATATAAATCATCTATTCCCCTCCAACAACATTTTTATATTATAGCACAAACGTTCACATGTTAACAAACAAATGGAAATTGTAATTAATGTAAATTGCGAAAATGTTAATTTTCATTTTGTTACATTTTTTATTGACATACTTTTCAAGATGGTATATTATACAAACACAAATATTCAAAGCAATGAGCAAGACACGACTTTAAGCAAGCCCGGTTTAAGAGAGTATCAAATTTGGTGAAATGATAACAACGGTCCTTAGAGCTATCACTTGTGAGCTAATCATTTGAAATTATAAGTAAGATGATTCGTCCTTCGCGTTAAGAAGTTCTAAGTGGCAATAATGTAGTTGCAAACTAAGTGGTACCGCGGAATAGTGTTAGATTTCGTCTTAGATAGACGAAGTCTTTTTTTATTATTTGAATATTTGAATAGAAAGTTTTAAGGGAGGAAAATTATTTATGAATGGTCTATTATTATTAGCTATCGCTGCTGCATTATTACTTACAGCTTACTTAGTTTATGGACGTTATTTAGTTAAAACATGGGGAATTGATCCAAAAGCTAAGACACCTGCTTATGAAAAAGAAGATGGAGTTGATTATGTTCCAAGTAATAAATGGGAAGTATTTGGACACCAATTCTCTTCAATTGCCGGAGCCGGTCCAGTAACTGGTCCAGTACTTGCGATGGTATTTGGATGGTTACCTGCATTTTTATGGGTAATGGTCGGAGGAATCTTCTTTGGAGCCGTACAAGACTTTGGTGCTCTATACGCATCTGTTAAATCTCATGGTAAATCAATGGGACAAATCATTGAAACATACATTGGTAAAACAGGACGTAAATTATTCTTCTTGTTCTGCTGGTTATTTACTTTATTAGTTATTGCTGCTTTTGCTGACATGGTTGCAGGATCATTAAACGGATACAATGCTACAGGTGCACAATCTTTACCTAGTGGAGCTGCTAGTTCAATCACAATTCTATATGTGTTTGTTGCGATCGCATTTGGTTTCTTCTTAAAGAAAACGGGGCTTTCTGGATGGAAACAAGCTGTTTTAGGCATTGCACTAATCGTCGCTATGTTAGCATTAGGAATCGCATTCCCAGTTTACTTCACTAAACAAACTTGGGTATATCTAGTATTCGTTTATATCTTCTTTGCGAGTGTCACACCAATCTGGGTGTTAAAACAACCACGCGATTATTTAACTACATTCTTATTCATCGGAATGATCGTTGCTGGAGTTGTTGGTGTATTTGTATCAAATCCTACAATCACATCACCTGCATTCACAGGATTTAAATCTGCAACAGGAAGCTATATCTTCCCAACATTATTCGTTACAGTTGCTTGTGGTGCTGTTAGTGGATTCCACTCACTTGTATCTAGTGAAACAAGTTCTAAACAAATTCGCAACGAAAGTGATATGTTACAAGTTGGATACGGAAGTATGTTACTTGAATCATTACTTGCTGTACTTGTAATCGTTGTTGTTGGATCTTTAACTAGCTTAGCTAGCAAAGGCGTATTAAATGAAACATTATCTTCTATGGCCTTTGCTGATACTGCAACTCCATTTATTAAATTTTCAGTTGGTGTTACTGGATTGATTTCCCAATTTGGATTCCCTCAAGAATGGGGTCTATGCATCATGACAATGTTCGTTTCTGCTTTGGCATTAACTTCATTAGATGCTGTCGCTAGAATCGGACGTTTATCATTCCAAGAATTATTTGAAGTCAATGAAGAAGCTGAAACAAACAGTGTTGTCGCTTTCTTAACAAATAAATATGTTGCTACATTGATCACATTAGCCGGTGGTTACCTATTAAGCTTAGGTGGATATTTAAATATCTGGCCATTATTCGGTAGTGCTAACCAATTATTAGCTGCGATGGTATTAGTTTCGTTATCTGTATTCTTAAAAGTTACAGGACGTAAAGGATATATGTTATATGTACCAATGGTTATGATGTTAGTTGTAACAATGACAAGCTTAGGAATGTCAGTATACAACATCTGCTTAAAGTTATTCGTTACTGGCGGATTCGTATTTATGACAGACGGACTACAATTATTCTTTGCTATTCTATTAATGGCATTAGGATTGATGATCTTCATTGGTTCTGGAAAGAAATTAGTTCAACCTGTTGAAAAGGCAAAGCTTCAAGAACAAGAACAAAACGCATAAAACAGTCAAGACCGCATCAAGCGGTCTTTTCTTTTACTAAAATCGACAAGGATGACGGAAGCGTTAAAATGGTTGAAAAAAGGACCCGAACAACATGTTGTCCGAGCCTAATCTCAGCTACAAACCGTTTTAGGGTATATATCGTCCCTTAAATTCCTGGAGAGCAAATTCAGCAACCCCCTACAAAATTTATTGTACTAAAAATCCATCAGAACTAAGTCTGATGGATTCATTGCTTGTTACTATTCAACACCAATAATAAATGAATAAACCGGTTGATTTCCTTCATGGATTTCAACTTCTGCATCACTGTTATCTTCGATATAAGCAGCGATTTCTTCAGCCTGTTCTTTTGTAGCTGTATCACCATAAATCAAAGTAACAAGTTCACTATCGTCATCTAACATTTTATCCAACAATTTTTTTGTTGCTTCCATGCAGTCTGGACAAGATACACAAATATCTTTTCCAAAAATGCCCATATATTCATCTTTTTTAATTTCAAGACCATCATATGTTGTATCTTTAATCGCATAAGTCACTTCACCAGATTTAACATTTTCAATAGCTTCATTCATTTCAGCTAAATTATCTTCTAATTCAACATCTGGATTAAACATAACACAAGCACTTAATCCTTGTGGAATTGTTTTACTTGGAAGTACATGAATATCTTGATCTGAGCATACCTGTGCAGCCTGACTAGCAGCTAAAACAATATTTGAGTTGTTTGGTAAAATGAAGATATGATCTGCATTCAACTTTTCAACGGCTGAAACAAAATCTTCTGTACTCGGATTCATTGTTTGTCCACCACCAACAACAATGTCAGCTCTAAGTTCTGTAAACATCTTCTTGATTCCATCACCAGGAGCTACGGTAATAATGGCATATTTTTTGTGTTCTGCCATTTTTTCCTCTTCTTCTTTTTCGATAATATTGTCATGCTGCTCTTGCATGTTTTCAACTTTTAACTTAATAAAACGACCCTGACGACGTCCCATTTTAATCGCTGTGAATGGTTCTAATGTATGAACATGAACTTTTACTAAATCATCATCTTGCACACAAACAATTGAATTACCAATTGTTGCTAATTCATCTTTAAAGCTAGTTTCAGAGAAATGACGAACACCATTTTCCGATAACTTCAAAATAAATTCTGTACAGAATCCATATTCTTCTTCTCCACCCTCTACTTTAGCTTGTGCACTTTCACCAGCTGCTTTTACACCTTCAAGTTGAACTGGATGACCTTCCATAGCAGCTAGGAATCCTTCTAAGATCACACAAAGACCTTTTCCACCACTATCAACTACACCTACTTCTGCAAGTACAGGTAATAATTCAGGGGTTCTTTGTAAAGAAGCATTGGCTTCTTCCACCATCTTCTTCATAACATCCATACAATCTGTAACATCTTCAGTTGTAGTGTATGCATATGTATAATCTGCAGCTTCACGAACAACAGTTAAAATTGTTCCTTCTACTGGACGCATAACAGCACGATAAGCCACACGACTTCCATTAACCAATGCATGAGCCAATTGGGATGCATCCATATCATCTAAATCTTCAACTGCTTGATAGATTCCTCTAAAAATCTGAGACGTAATAACACCAGAGTTCCCACGTGCGCCCATTAATAATCCACGAGATAACGTTTTCGCAATATCTTTTACAGAATCTGAATTCGTTTTAAGTGCTTCTTTTACACCATTTGATACGGTTAAATGCATATTTGTACCTGTATCTCCATCTGGCACAGGGAAAACATTCAATGCATCGATTTCCGCTGAATGATTTGATAAGTTATTCATTCCGGATTCAAGCATCTGTTTAAATAAAATACCATTAATTCTTTCCATCTCTTAACCCCTACTTTACCGCACGAACACCTTGGACATAGATGTTTACAGCGTTACATTTTACTTCCAAAGTTTTCTCCAATACGTATTTAACACGTTTTTGTGCTTCATACACAACTTGACTTAATTTAATTCCTTGTAATGCAATAATATAAAGATTCAAAACTAATCCCGTTTCATCTTGTGTCACAACAACACCACGAGCATAGTTTTCTTTTTTCAATAATTCTGCCCAGCCATCTTTCAATGTCTTCTGACTAGCCATACCTACAATACCATAACATTCAGTAATTGCTCCACCAGCTAAATTGGCAATCGCATCTAATGAAATTTCGATATTTCCGTATTCTGTTGATTTATTAATAGGCATAATAAAACCTCCCGTTTTTATTAATTATACTCTACTTAAAATATAAACACAAATCCTAATACGCTTCTACAAAGCTTTGAGATTCCTCATCCCAATAATAATATGTACCATTTCCATCATAATATTCACCTGTATTTGGATCATAATACATTCCAATGTCTTCATGATAATACACGCCTGTGTTATCATCATAAACCCATTCAACCTGATTCCAAGATTCATCTTCTGTTGGCTGTTGTTCTTCTTGAACCTCGGTATTTTCCAAAGTTTTTTCATCTGTTGCTTCAGTCTTTTCGGCCTTTTCCGTCTTCTCTTCCTGTTTTTCTTCAACCTTTTGTTTCGAATTTAAATCATCACAATTCACCTTTTCAATTGTTGAATGCGTAGAATCCAAAACCAGACAAACAGACTGTCCTTTTAGTTTTGTCAAAACACTTTGGTATTTAGATAACATTTTTATACTTTTTAAATTGGTATAAACAATATTCCCATCTTGCATTGTGATTTTAAACATATTTTTATCATAACTTGTTTTATAAGGTACGATTTCTGCAAACTTTTCAATTAATTCTCGAGTTAACACTTTTCGATGTTTTTGAAATTGTTCACACAACTGCTTTCTTTGTTTTGCATTAAAATTTGACAACAAAGGAAAATGTACAATTATATTTAAATACTGTTCATCTATTTCAATCGAAGAGCCATCTTGGCAAAGGGCATAATTTTTATTATCCTTCACATAATAGCCAACCATCAATTTTTCCTGCACATTAAAAGTAAGCTTTCGATTTTTCTTTGAAACATCACAAGACTGTACAAAAGGCATCTTTTCTACTCTCTTCTCCAATATAATCGAAGGCATTAAATAGATACGTGTCTTCGTACTCACATTTGCCAAATCGTAGACTTCACTATCTGACAAATAATAGTTGTTTTTACATGATAAAACCTTGACATGGGAATCTGTAGAAAAATAATACACAAAAATACTAGCTACCATCATAACAACAAGACTAAAAATAATCGATTGTTTAATAGTTAGCTTAACTTTTTTCTTTACCAATATAACTGCTCAACTTCCGTAACCATGTCAATATTATATTCTTTTTTTGCTCGAGTTTTAATTTCATGAATCAAATCACGAACATCTTGAGCTGTCGCATTCAAATCATCATTCACAATAAAATTACAGTGCTTTTCACTAACCATTGCACCACCAATTTTATGGCCCCTTAATCCCAGCTCTTCAATCAATTTCCAAGCTGGAATTTCTTCTGGATTTCTAAACACACTACCTGCACAAGGCTTATCCAAAGGCTGTGCACTCATTCTTCTTTCACGTCTAGAATCCATCAAATCACGAATATCATTTTGGTTTCCTTTTTCTAATTGGAAACGACCCACTAAAATAGTCCAATCCTTGTGTGATTGGAAGATAGAATGGCGATATGCATAATCCAATTCATCTTTTTTCATCCAACAAATTGTATTATTTTTTAAAACACAGACATCAATTAAATGATTAGCCAAATTATCCTTATAGGCTCCGGCATTCATATAAAGTCCACCACCAATCGAGCCTGGAATTCCACTTGCCCATTCCAAACCTGTTAGTGATCTTTTCATGGCCTCTACTGCCATATTTATAATTGAACATCCCGCTTGCGCTACTAGAACTCCATCTGGTTCAAAATAGAAATCATTCAAAGTACGATCTAGATTGATGATTGCACCATGAAAATCTGTATCCGAACATAAAACGTTAGATCCACGTCCAAGTACATAATATGGAATGTTTTCCTGTGCAAGTATTTCAAGCACACACATTAGTGCTGTACAATTTTTGGGATATATATAATAGTCTACGCAACCACCAATCTTAAAAGTGGTATGTTTCTTCATAGGCTCATGTTCTAAAACTTCTGCATACGTCATTAAACGATCCTTTATGCTCATATTATTTCCCCTTTTTACATATATTTTTTAATAAATCTATAATATCATATGCCGCATTCGGTTTACCCATCTGCAATGCATGTTCATGTGTTTGTTCATATACCACTGGATTTGCGTATAAAGATACAATTTGACCTTGCAAAGTTTCTGCATTCAAATCCTTTTCTTCAATAATACGACAAGCTTGTTGTCTTAGCAGCATACTCGCATTATAAAATTGATGGTTATTTGCCACATAAGGACTTGGTATCACGATAGAAGGAATCCCTAAAGCCGTTACTTCTGCAAGCGTTGTAGCACCTGCACGACAAACCATTCCATCTACATGTCCATAAATACGCAATGTATCTACATATGGTACAACATGAATATTTTTTTGGCTTTCAAATAAATTCAAATCTTGAGAATTGTCTTTTCCGCAGACATACAAAAATTGTAAATCATCATTGACATCCTTTAAAGCACTCTTCATTAATTCATTTACAGAACTAGAGCCCAAAGAACCCATCACAATAAGAATTGTTTTTTTATCTAAATCTAAACCTAATGATTTAAAATAGTCTTCATCAAATGTTGCCTCTTTGGCAATTGTTGCTCTTGGATTTCCCAACATATGAATCTTTTCCTTTGGAAAAACCTCATTACATTTTTCATAACAAGTTATAATCGCATCCACTTTCTTCATAACAAGCTGGTTGGCCTTACCAACAATGGAGTTTTGTTCATGAATTACGGTGTGGATTCCTAAAGAATGAGCCGCCATAATAACTGGCGCACTCACATATCCTCCAAATCCAATCACAACATCTGGATTGAATTCTTTTAAGTATTTTTTTGCCTTACCTTCTGCTTTAAACATCTGACAAACCGCCATACATTTTTTTAATGCATTTCCTACTAATCCAGAAGTATGTAGAGCCTTAAACGCATAGCCATTTTGCGGAATCAAATCCTTTTCCATGCGATCATCATTTCCAATAAATAATATTTCAGTCGAAGAATCAAGTTCTTTCATTTTATCTGCTAAAGCTAAAGCCGGATAAATATGACCCCCTGTTCCTCCTGTCACAAAACAAATTTTCATATTAAAAACCTCACCAAGTATATCATATATCAATCTTTTAAAACAATATCGTCACTTGTCTTTTCCAGTTGTCCAGTTAAAACAAAACGATGACTCGAATCAAATCCATAATCTAAATCACATGTGGATAAAGAAACAAACTTTTGATCTGTATTCACCAAATCATTGAAGTATGTAGACGACTGTTTCATAGAATCTAAAGTCTCTTGTCTATAATCTCCAAATGACGTTGTATAGAATACACTATCGTCTGTAGTTTTCGCAAATGTAAATACATGACAGTTAAAATTCGCACCTGGTGTTAATAAATAAAATACTGGATGCGATTTAAAAAAATCTTCATCACAATACTTCTTTAACAAGGTAAACATGCCTCCACCTTCAACAGAATGGCCATATATAATGGAATTATCATCTTGAAATTGTGCATTCGCATTCGCATCCAAAAAAATCGAACCTCTATTATTATATTCCCCACTCACTGTATGATTCAAATAATATTCATTATCTTTCGATTGCATAACAGGAAAAGAAATATCACAACCTGGAACATAAATCCATCCTACTATATCTTGATTCTCTGCTTGAAGTGCTGCCCAATCAGGTTCTAAAACATTCTTTACTACTTTATTTTCTCTTTTTTTCTTAATTACTTTTTTTTCTAATTGTTTTGTCTGTGTCGCAACTTGTTGTTTCTGTGAATATATATCCCATAAATTATAGGCACTGTACCCAAATACACAAAGGCTAACGACAAAAACGATTCTATATATCCATTTTTTCATACAACTTAATTTTAACACAAAAAAAAAGGATAGAGAAATGAATTCCCTATCCTATAAAGATAATCGCAATTATTTAGTTAATTTACTAGCAGCAGCTTTATCCAATACAACAACTACATCAGCGTGATTTTGTAATGCACTTGCAGCACATGCAGTATCGATTGGTCCTTCGATCATAGCTTTAATAGCATCTGCTTTATTTTCACCATTAGCCACTAATAATACTTTTTTAGATTTCATAATTGTTCCAATTCCCATTGAAATAGCTTGTGTTGGAACCTTGTTAATATCGTTATCAAAGAAACGAGCATTTGCTTCACGAGTGTTTTCTGTTAAATCAACGATGTGAGTTAATGTTTCAAATGGTGTACCAGGTTCATTGAATCCGATATGTCCATTTTGTCCAATTCCTAATACCTGTAAGTCAATTGATACTTCACTTAAAGCATCTTCATAAGCTTTACAATCAGCTTCTGTATTTCCATAAGGAACATGTGTATTATTTAAATCAATATCAATATCTTTAAATAAGTTTTCATACATAAAAGTATAGTAAGATTGAGGATCTTTACGATCGATTCCTACATATTCATCTAAATTATAAGATTTAATATCTTTATAGCTATATCCATCTTTGTGGTATTGGATCATTTCCTTATATAATCCAACTGGACTAGATCCTGTTGCCAAACCTAAGACAGCATCTTTCTTAGCATCCAATAATTCTTTGATGACTTCAAATGCCTTTGCTGACATTTCATCATAGTTTTCACATACAATAACCTTCATTGTTATCTCCTCCATATTTCTTCTAATATTATAGCATAGCGCTTTCAAAATAAAATGTACATTTTAGTAATGCTTTTGTCATTTTTAACAAATTAGTAATATTTGCACTTTTTAATTAACTTTATGTTAAAAAGAAGAAAAAATGTTAAAGATACTGTATAATAAAAACAGTTAAGGAGGACATACAATGCCTAAACAAAACCCATTATTAAACATTGTTAAAAAACAAAAAGAAGGTAAAGCCGTAGCTATCTATTCATGCTGTTCAAGTAATGCATTCGTTATTGAAGCTGCGATGGAAACCGCAAAAAAACAAGATTCATGTGTTTTAATTGAATCAACTGCTAACCAGGTAGATCAAAATGGTGGTTACTCAGGAATGACACCAAAAGATTTCTTCAACTTCTGTCATGAAAAAGCAAAAGAAGCTGGATTATCAAGTGATCGTATTTTCTTAGGTGGAGACCACTTAGGACCATTAACAGTCGCAAACAAACCAGAAGCAGAAGCTATGGAATACGCAAAAACATTAGTACACGACTATGTTCGTGCTGGTTTCACTAAAATTCATATTGATACAAGTATGAAAGTTGCTGATGATGATCCAAATACTCGTTTAAGTGATGAAACAATTGCTCGTCGTGGAGCTACTTTAGCTAAAGTTTGCGAAGAAGCTTACCAAGAATTACTTCAAGAAAATCCAGAAGCAATTCACCCAGTATATATCGTCGGTAGTGAAGTTCCAATTCCAGGTGGAGCACAAGAAGAAAATGCTGGTATGCAAGTTACAAAGCCTGAAGACTTCAAAAGTACTGTAGCTACATTTGAAAAAGCATTTGATGATATGGGAATCGCAGATGCTTGGAACCACGTTATTGCTGCTGTTGTTCAGCCAGGTGTTGAAGAAAAAGATGCCGGATGCGAAGAATACGATCGTGAACGTGCTAAAGATTTAATGGCAAGCATTAAAGATTTTGACAAATTAGTATTTGAAGGACACTCAACTGATTATCAAACTAAATACAAATTACGTGAATTAGTAGAAGATGGTGTTGGCATCTTAAAAGTTGGTCCTGGACTTACTTATGCCGCTCGTGAAGGAATCTTCTCATTATGCATGATTGAAGAAGAATTGGCTGCTGTTTATGGATTTGAAACTAGTCACTTCCGTGAAGAATTAGACAAAGCCATGTTAGCAAACCCTGGTAAATGGGCTCCATATTATCATGGAACAGAAAATGAAATTGCATTCAAACGTAAATATTCATTCTCTGACCGTTGCCGTTACTATTTACCTCAAGAAAATGTTAAGAATGCTTTAGCTAAATTATTGGCAAACTTAAAAGAACACCCAGTACCATTACCATTGCTAAGTCAGTATATGCCTTTCCAATATACATTGGTACGTGAAGGTAAATTGAACAACACACCTGAAGATTTAATTAAAGCTCGTGTTATGTATACAATTGAAGAATATACTTATGCTAGTCACCAGGAAGAATTAGTTCGCTAAAACAAATATTGCGCATCTTATAGATGCGCATTTTTTTTGCAAAAAAAAGGTTCAACCGAACCTTTTACTTACTCTTTCTTGAAATCAATTCTTTAGCATGATATAACGCAAAGATAAATGTTAATGCACTAATTACATAATTAAGAGTTAACATCCAACCTGTATAGTTTTCGTTATATGCATTAATAATAATCAATACAGCTAACGCTAATAATAGAACCATTTTCAAAATAATTTTATTCGTATCTAAAGTTTTAATAGAAGCTTCACTCTTCATTTTTTCATTACACTTAAAGTTTTCAACGCGAGCTAAGTTTTTCAAGAATCGTCTAAATCTAAATTCTAAAAATCCATATACTCCAACACCAGCTAAAACACATAACCAGATAGGCATATCAAACATCAACATCAAAATAAATCCGATAGCTCCCATCACAAAGCGCATACTGAATTGTTTATATCGATCTTCATTATTTGCTAAAATATATCCATTTTTAGAAAACACATCATAATATACCGCTCTTCCACGTTCATCTTTATAAACATGCCAACCAGATACATTACCCTTTAAATCAGTTTCCTGTTTTTTTCTTGTCTTTCTTCCTTCTGCCATAACTATCTCCTTACCACTCAACTACTTCTTCTAGTTCTTCTTTTTTTAGATTTTGTCGTTTCTCTTCTTCTTTAAAATCAACATAATCTGTATATGGTGTCAGACAACCATTATCCTGCGGTTGATCATGACCATCCATATGTACCATTATTTTGTCAAGAATATCGGTTTGTGTCAACTTTTCTCCAACTTTTGAAGCTTTCAAAAAACTTGGAGCACGACCAATCTCCATAAACATCGTTTCTAATTCAGCATAATCTGCTACATGAATACCTTCTGTAAAATATTCTAATTCCTGTAGCATCATTTTGCAGAAAGTTTTCACATCACGCATATCAACATTGCCTCTAAAAATAATGAAAACCTTATGATCATTTGTCACTTTTAATGGTTGAGACATTGTAAATTTATTCTGGATTGCCTTATAAACTTCTTCCCTTGTCTTTTCCATATACTCTAAGTAATAAGGTTTATCCTCTAATTCCTTATTATTATATATATTGAAATAAATTGTATTGTATACTCCACAATGTCTAAAAATTGTTCCTTTAATACTTGTTGCATAAAGAACTGGATATTTTTTATCAGCCATAATTTGTACCTCCTTAATTTCATTTTTAAATCATTAAAAATTTTTTTAATGAGCTAAAAATAAAATTAAAGGTTGTAAGGATATAATCCGTTACAACCTTATATTTGAGAGAAAATATTCTAACTTCGTTAGATTAGCCTACGCAACTACTGACCATGGAACTGGTACTAGAGGTGTATATGAACCTGCCCAGATTCCGAATGCAGCTCCAACAATACCGATTACTAAGAATAATGCGATACATTTTACTGGAGTCCAGTTTTTCTTCTTAATCAATACATAGCACATCATAGTGAATGCGAATGCGATTAAGCAAGGTAAAATCATATTTAAGTAGTTTTGGATTACAATTGGATCACCTTCACCATTAGCGATTGAGATACCTAATTTAGTTCCTCCACCATAGTTAGAAATTAAAGCACCAACAACGAATACACCTAATACACTTGCAGCGTGAGTGAATGCTTTAGCGTTAGCAGTCATCATCTTAACAGCAGTTAAACCTAAGTTGTATGACCAGTACATTAAAGCATAACGTAAAACCATTTCAACACCGAATGCGATAACGAAGTATAAGATTGGTCCCATGATACTTCCATCAATAGCCATGTTTGCAGTTAAACCAGCAGTGATAGGAATTAATGTATACCAGAACAATGCGTCACCAATACCACCTAATGGAGCAGCAGTTGAGATACGTACAGAACGAATTGTCTGAATATCCGTTTTTTGTTGTTCCATTGATAATACGATACCCATAACGAATGTTACGAAGAATGGGTGAGTATTAAGGAAATCCATGTTGTGAGTCATAGATGCAGCTAAGTCATCTTTATTTGTGTGGATTTTTTCCAAACCAGGTAACATAGCCCATAACCAACCAGCAGATTGCATACGTTCGTAGTTGAACGCAGCCTGTAATTGGCAAGAACGCCATACCATTTTATTTAAAGTTTGTTTATCTAATCTTGCAGCAGGAGTAGTATCCTTGTAAGAAGTCATTGCATTAGATTCCATCACTTACACCTCCCTGCGCAGCTTTTGTTTCAATAGAAGTAATCTTGAAGTCTAATAATGCGATTGCAACACCGATGAATGCAACTAAGATCAAGCAAGCAGAAGCAGTAGCTTCAACGTTACCAAATAGCAATGCAGTTGCAAAACCACCTAGTAACCATCCCCACAAGTCGTTAGAAAGCATAATCTTTAACAATACAGCGAAACCTACGAAACGCATCATTAAACCGGCAGCACTTAAACCACCCATGAACCAGCTTGCGTTTTCACTTAAGCTTTGTAAAGCACCAGAAGCAGCAGTTCCACCAACATATGCTAAAATAGCGATTACAGCAAATAAAGTACCTAAGATAGCCATAGAAGTATTACATACAGCTGTAATTCCTTTAGGGTTAGCTTCATTAGCAGCTTTATCAGCTTTAGCCATTAAACCAGACATGATTGTAAATGTTAATGTTACAACGTATTGTCCGAATGTAGCGAAAATCATACAAGCTCCTAAAGCAGCATTAATGTCCATTTTTGCTTTAACAGCGAAAATCATAGCAACAACTGATCCTAATACAGCGTTAGGAGGCTGTGCTCCACCAACTGGCATGTTACCAACCATCATTAACTCATATGTACCACCAACAACTAAGCCAGTGTTTACATCACCTAGGATTGCACCAATAATTGGACAAGCAATGATAGGACGATAAACGATTTCAGTTAATGAGAATTGGTCGATGGCAAAAAAGAATGTTACAATTGCCAATAACACAATTTCTACAATATTCATTTTTCATTTTCTCCTTTTTTTGGATTAACTCCAAAGTTTATTAATATCTTCAGGTGCGATGTCAGGTACACGTTGAATTTCTAATTCAACACCTAATTCTTGCAATTTCTTGAATGCAGCAACATCATCGTCATTTACAGCTACAGTAGTAGCAACTTGACGTTTACCTTCAGACATGTGCATGTTTCCAATATTACATTTTTTAATTGGAACACCACCCTCAACTAGACGTAATACATCTTGAGGTGTTTCACAAATGATGAAGATTTTTTGAGCAGGACTTGCTTTTCCAATAATGTCGATTGTCTTCTGAATTGAGAAGTAACGAGTCTGAGCATAAGCTGGAGCAGCCATGTTCATCAAACCTTGACGGAATTCATCTTTTGCGACAGCATCATTTGCAACTAATAATAAGTTAGCTCCTAGAACTCCACTCCATTGAGTTGCAACTTGACCGTGAATCAAACGATTGTCGATTCTTGTTAATAAGATATTTGGCATATTCTCTCTCCTTCCTGATAGCGCTTTCTTCTTTAAAGAATAACTATCTTGACTATATTATACATTTTCTATGCATAAATGCTTTACACATTTTAAGCAATTTTTTGCACTTTTTAGTATTTTTTTAATATTTATCACTAACAATTATAAAAATTGGCAAAAAAAATACATAATTATCACAAAATCAATTTAAAAACCCCATTTTAAAAACCATTTCACAAAGTAAAAGAACATGCTAATTAGCATGTCCCTTCTTTAAACTCTTTTTTTGCTTTTTCTAACTTTTCAGGTTCAGTAATCAAATCTAAACCAATTAACGCAATAGCTGTAGCTGCTGTTACTAATCCAGCTTTTCCATCTTCACTAATTGTTGCAGCCGCCATTTCTTTAGAATGACCAGCAACTGAGCAATCTGCGATTTTGATAGTTCCCTGAATTGTTGGACAAACATAACTTACACTTCCAACATCTGTAGAACCACATGGAATTTCATCAACCGGATTAATTTGCTCAACTCCTAGCTCTTTATATTTTTCTGTCAACATATCAGCTAGTGTATAGTTGATTTTTGTATCTTCATAAGGACATTCATACATACTTGTTTTGTAAGTTGTTTGACTTGCAATACAAGAACCCTTCACACAATCCTCTGCACGAGTTGCAATCTCTTTACAATATGCCATCGTAGTTGCTCTAAAATAATACTCCATACTTGCATAAGCAGGAATTACATTGGCAGCTAAACCTCCGTCGCGAATAATTCCATGAATATATGATCCTGGAGTCACAAATTGACGTAACATTGAAATCTGTGTATATGTACTAATCGCTGCATCTAATGCACTGTGCCCCTCTTGAGGACGACATCCATGCGCATTCTTACCAAAGAATTCATACTTAATTGGTAAAATAGCTAATGATCTAGATCCGACACCATTTTCTGTACTTGGATGAACCATTAAAGCTGCATCTACATCATCAAATACCCCAGCTTCACTCATCTTAACTTTTCCACCAAAGTTTTCTTCACCAGGCGTACCCACAACACGTACTGTTCCACCAATTTCATCAACAACACTCTTTAATGCTTCACCAGCCGCAATACCAATACCAGCAATCAAGTTATGTCCACATCCGTGTCCAACTTCAGGAAGTGCATCATATTCACACATATAAGCAATTGTTGGCCCTTCTTTACCCGATTTATACTCAGCCACAAAATCTGTATCGATCACAACACTCGATTTCACATCGAATCCAGCATCTTCTAAATATTTCACCAATACCTTCTGTGTTTCATACTCCTCAAAACCTGTTTCCGGATTATCGTATAGTGTTTTTACAATATCCATATATGCATCTAAATGCTCTTGAATAGATGCCTCAATTCTAGTTTTATAATCCATTCTAAATACCTCCGTATATGAAAATATCATACCTCATTTTCAGATATTTGAAAAGTTTTTACAAAAAAAAGTCAGGCAAAGCCTCTGGTTCAAAAAAAGCCAGGCAAAGCCTAGCTTAAATATTAGATACCATCTGAAAAATCGTCGTTTTGCTCAATGTGTTGGAATACATAACGCATAACTTGATCTTTTCCAACATTGCAAGCTGATTCAGCTAAAGCATGAACATCTTCAGAGAAAGTACGAGTTAAGTTGATTTCAACTAACATACCTAAGTTTGTACCTGCAACAACTTCTACGTTTCCTCTTGGGAATCCAATTTCAACAGCCGTTTTGAATGGAGAACCACCAGCTAAATCACTTAATACAATGATTCCTTCGCAGTCTTTTAATGAATCCATAGCATCTGTTAATTTTTTTGCTAAATCATCCGTTGAATCTGTGGATTCAAAATCTACAGCAACATATTCTTTTGCATCTCCAGCAATCAAGTTTAAGCTTGTAGTTAAACCTGTCGCAAAGTGGCCATGACCAGTAACAATTAATCCTATCATCTTCTTTTTTCTCCTCTAATTTTCTCCTCTAAATTCTTACTTTGCAGTATATGGGTAAATAGTAACACCCTTAACAACACGGTTTACTTCACCTGTTGGACATGGATTGTCTGGTGTAATCTTGTAGCTCAATGATTTAAATAACGCAATAACCTGAGCAACTAAAATATAGTCAAATCCTAAGAAAATATTATCTTTTGGCGCATCTAAATCAAAGTTAATGAATGTATCTACTAATCCTTCGATTTCAGCATCTGCATGACTAGAAACTGCAACTAAACGGTTCTTTTTGCGTTGTCCACTCATTTCTTTAATAATGTCATATTCATATTGTCTTTGATATTCATCATCTGATAAATAAACAACTGTTAAACATTCATCGTTGATAACTGATTTAGGTCCGTGACGGAATCCCATTGGACTATCAAATGTAGTTGTAACTGTACCAGCAGTTAATTCACAAATTTTTAATTGACTTTCTTGAGCAATACCCTTCAATGTATTTGCACCTAAGTATACAATACGGTTAAATTCCGCAAAGTCAGCAACTAAATTTTCACATACTTTGTATCCTTCATCAACAAATTTTTGTCCTTGAGCGATAACACTCTCCATTTCTTTTGCAACTTCATCAATATCATCTAAACGGAAACATAATAATGCAGCCAACATCATGTTAGAGAAACTTGAAGTCATTGCGAAAGACTGATCATGAGTTTCTGGTGTTAAGTTAATATCATAAGCATTGTCACGAGTAGCAGCCGCTTTTGCTAAAGCCCCGTCTTTGTTACATGTAATGAATAAATGATACACATTTTCCTTACATACTTCATCAGCAACTTGTACTGAGCCAACACTTTCAGGAGAGTTTCCTGAACGACCAAAGTTCACTAATAAAGTCTTTTTGTTTCTTGATAAATAGTTTTCTGGAGTTTCTACTAAATCAGTAGAAGCATATGATTTTGCATGGTAACCAGTATAACGGTTAACATATGAATATAATGCATTACCTACATATTCACTTGTTCCAGCACCTGTAAACACGATATCACAATCTGGATCACTTAATACAGGTTCCATGAATTTCTTTAAAGCTTCCTTTTCATTTTTAATTTGAGCAATTGTTTTTGCCCAAGTGGCAGGTTGTTGGTAGATTTCCTGTGCAGTAAAAATACCACTTAATTCTTCCCAAGTTGATTTTTCTTTTCCGAACATTTTTCTTTCTCCTTCTGAACTAATTTCATTATAACCGTTTTTAACCAAAATAAAAGATTTTAGGCGAAAGTAAACTAAAAAGTGCAAATTTGTTCTTTAAAAATACAAATTCTTATTAAAAAAGAAGGATTTCTCCTTCTTAAAGTACCTCGATCCAGTATGAACAAGACCACACTTCATTTGGTTTTAAAACCATAGTTCCTTCTCTATGATAGAAATCTGGTGTTTCTTTTTCGAAATCCCCATGGGAATACCAAGGTTCAATGCATAAGAAATCCGATGCACTATCATGAGTCCATAAAGCCAAATATGGATATCCCTCAATCGATACGCGAACCACTTCTTCATCTCCATGTTTTAAAGTTACATAATTTGATTTTAAATCCTTATAAATAATCGTCGCATACTTCTTTACATCTTCTCTAGATAATTTCCATTCTTTAAATGCAACATCCTGATACTCTACATTCTTTTCGTAGCTAGGATCAAACAACAATTGTTTCGTATTTTCTTCTTTTTCAAATACCAAAGTATACGTAGAAAACTCATCATCCAATTTAAAGGCAGGATGCAAACCAAACCCAAAAGGCATGTCCTTAGAGTCATTATTTTTTACATGATACTGAATTAAAACTTTATTTCCATCCAATTTATATCCAATCTCAAAATGGAAATTAAAAGGATATTGAGCTAACGTATCCTCATTCGCATCTAAGCTAAATACAAGTTCATCTTCTTGACTTTCACCCTTTAAAGTCGCATAACGAATCAATCCATGATTTTTCATCGCATATTTTTTACCATCAATCTCATAATCCTTTGTATATGTATTTCCTACCATTGGAAATAAAGAAGGATTTCTACCAGACCACCCCTGATCTCCTTGATATAAAGTTTCATGATCTGTACTCTTCTTTACTAAGTGCAGCATTTCGCCACCCTTTCCAGCACACTCCAATTTCAATACATCATTCTCTAAAATATAAGCCATCTTATTCTCCTCCTATTCAGCTTTTATTTTCCCATTAAGAAATTGTAGATACCATCCTCATCCACTCTTCCAATTACAACATCACTAACTTCTTTTAATGCATCACATGCATTGCCCATCGCAACACCCACGTCGGCAAGCTTCAACATATCAATGTCATTGGTTCCATCCCCAAAACAATACGTTGTTTCAAATGCATGAGCAACCATGATTTTTTTCACAGCCGTTGCCTTATCTACTTGATTCGCACGCAATTCAAAACAATCCGGATATTCAACATACCCTAAATCCTTGATCAAAGGTCTTAACGACTCTTTTGTTTCTCCTTGGCAAAAAAGTAAAACGTTCAACACTTCATCCTCTTTATAAGGTTTATAAACTGGACTGTTCAGATACAATTCAAAGTATATATTATGCGCAAAACTAGAATATGGCATACCAAAATAATTTCCCCCTCGCGTACTATAACGATATTCCAAGTTTCGTTCCTTACAAAATTGATCTATACTTCTCATTTTTTCTTTTGGAATGCAATTCATTTCAAGAATCTCTTTTTGTTTATCCAAAATCAAAGCGCCACCATCACTGATCATACAATCAAATTGAAATGAACGCATACAAGAAGGAAGATTCTTTAATTCAGATTGACAACGACTCGTTGATAAAGCTACAAAGTGTCCTTGGCTTTGTAGTTCATTTAACATTTTAAAAGTTTTCTCACTCACTTCATGGAACCTGTTATTATAAAGTGTTCCATCCATATCAAAAAAATAACCATTCATATCTTAATAATAGCCTCTTTCTAATCTTTTTAAAAGAATTTTTGATTTTTAATAATAAATTCACATTGAACCTCTATAATTAGAAATGTGACTACAATCTCTTTTCTAGTAGTTTAAAACATATAACACTTCGCACAATGTGGTCACTAATGCCGCAATACACCTCCTTAAATGATTGTTGTGGCAAAAGAAAAACCTGGAAATCCAGGTTTTTCTATTTAATGAATTCTTTAATCTGATCTATACACTTTAGAGTTTCATCATATCCTAATTGAAACCAAGGACCCAATTTTTCTGGATCTGTTGTATAACGAGTGACTCCAAGATCTTTATGAGGACGCAAAACCAATGCCTTACCCTCTTTTTCAAGTTCAGCAATCTTATCCCACTGTTCCTTATAGCGAACATGACGATTTCTTAAATCATCTGTAATTTGTTTATCCTTATAAACCAAGTTTGACAGCCACAATTGCCATTTGGGAGCCGGCTTACGAACATAGCCCTCTTCCTTTGTAGAAATCACTATATGCTTATCGTTTCCAGCGCGAAGACTTTGTTCAATGCTAATCATATCTACAAGACCAGCGTCCATCCACATTTCCCCATTAAACTTATAAGGTTTAGCTAGAAGCAACAAAGCACAACTTGCCTTGATCAACGTTTCATCTTTATCAATATAACTCTTATTAAAATATTCTACCTTATGTGTTTTTAGATTATACAATCCTACTTCCATTTGCGTTTCACTATTTTGGAAAGCTTCTAAATCCAATGGAACTTTAGACTCAATAAAATCATACGTAGCTTCAATACCAAAGATCGAACCTTCTTTAAAGAATGGTCGCCATCCAACTACACCCTTTTGACAAGGTGCATCAACACCTGTAACCTCTAAACGATCTACCTGTTTTGAAACATAACTCAATAAAATTTCTGTACCCGCACTAATTCCTACACAATAAGGAAGAATAATGTCGTGTTCGAGTAAACATTTTAATACTCCTGCAGAATAAGCAGCCTTAGTACCTCCACCTTCTGCAACAATACCAACTCTACTCACGCACTACACCACTTTCTTTTGCCGCATCTGCAACTGCTTGAGCCACAACATCTGCAACTCTTGGATCTAAAGCGGAAACAATAATATGTTCACTATCCAACATATCTTCTGTAATCATTGAACTGATCGCATAAACAGCCGCTTCTTTCATCGCATCATTGATACAAGTTGCACCTGCTTTTAATGCACCTTTAAAGATACCTGGGAAAGCCAACACATTATTGATTTGGTTTGGATGATCACTACGACCTGTACCCACAATATAGGCACCAGCTTCTTTTGCGTCTTCCGGCTCAATTTCAGGCACTGGATTCGCCATTGGGAATACAATTGCCTTTTCATTCATAGACGCAATCATTTCTTTAGATACGATATGACCTGCACTAACACCAATAAATACATCTGCACCAACTAACGCATCCTTTAAAGAACCTGTTTTTCCTTCTTTATTTAACTTATCAATCAATCCTCTTTGACCACTTGTTAAATCCATATCAGCTGTTAAGATACCTTGCTTATCCACTAAAATAGCATTACCCAAACCAATCTTTAAAATCAAAGTCGCAATCGCAACACCAGCACTGCCCGCACCATTGATTACGATTGTTGAATTTTGTTTTTCAGCCAATTTCAAAGCATTTACCAAAGCAGCACAAACTACAATAGCTGTACCATGCTGATCATCATGGAAAACAGGAATATTCATTTTTTCCTGTAATCTTTTTTCAACTTCAAAACAACGAGGAGCCGCAATATCTTCTAAGTTAATTCCACCAAAGCTTGGCTCTAAGCTCGAAATAATCCGAACCAATTCATCTGTATCTTGTGTATTCAAGCATAATGGAACGGCATCCACATTTCCTAGCGCCTTAAACAATACACATTTACCTTCCATTACCGGCATACCTGCTTCAGGACCAATATTTCCTAGTCCCAAAACCGCACTACCATCACTAATAACCGCAACAGTATGTGCTCTACCCGTATAGACATAACTGTTCTTTTTATCTTTTTCGATTTCTAAACAAGGTGCCGCAACACCCGGTGTGTAGGCAATCGATAAATCATCTCTATTTTCAATCTTCATTTTTGGAACAGTTTCTAATTTACCATTCCACTTAGCATGTAGCCTTAAAGCTTCTTTAGCGTAATCCATGACAACCTCCTACTCAACGATTTTTAATACGATTTCAACCATCTTTTCCATCTTTTGAATACTTGCGAATTCAAAACGACCATGATGATTAAATGAACCCGTACCTAAGTTTGGACAAATTAATCCTCTTGCCGTCAACATTGCACCATCAGTTCCACCACGAATTGGTGTACTAACTGGTGTTACATCACATTGACGCAATGCATATTTTGCCTTATTCACACTACGCATATCCCCATGCATATATTGACGCATGTTTTCGTATTGATCACGAATCGATACATGAACACGATTTCCGTATTTTTCATTCATCTTATCCGCAATTGCTTCCATCTTCTGTTTTTGTGCAATAAAACTTTGTTTACTGTGATTACGAAGAATGTAAGTTAATTTTGCATCTTCACAAATTCCTTCCATATCCACTAAATGATAGAATCCTTGACGCCCCTGTGTATGTGAAGGTGTTTGTTTTTTTGGAAGACTCGAAGCATATTCCATTGCTAATAAACTCGCATTGACCATACGATCCTTAGCATCTCCAGGATGAATGCTTGTACCATCAAATGTGACAATAGCTTGTGCTGCATTAAATGTCTCATAATCAACCGAATCAATACGATCACCATCAATTGTGAACGCGTAATCCACGGTAAACTTATCTAACTCAAAGTTTTCGACACCACGACCTACTTCTTCATCTGGAGTAAAGGCAACCGCAATAAATCCATGTTCTTTTTCTGATCGAATCAACTGTTCCATAGCCTCTAAAATAATCGCAATTCCTGCTTTATCATCTGCACCAAGTAATGTCGTCCCATCTGTAACAATCAAATCATCTCCAATGCAGTTTGCCAAAGCTGGAAATTCTTCTTTAGACATGGAATACTCTTCATTTAATTGAATTGTATTTCCATCATATTTTGAAATTACACGACACTTTACATTCGCCCCCGTAATTTCAGTTGCCGTATCCATATGTGCAATAAACCCAATACGATCCATCTTCTTATCTGTATTCGCATTTAGGTATGCATACACAATACCTGTATCGGTTAATTCAACAGAATCAAAGCCTAATTTTTCACATTCAGCCTTTAGTTCACGAGCTAAAATCAATTGTTTTTCAGTGCTAGGTGCACTTGTGCTTTCTTCACTTGACTGTGTGTCAAATGATGCATAATGCATTAATCTTTTTTCTACTGCCATATTAAATCCCCCTTTATGCCAGTTCTTGTGCTAAACGAGGCACAATTTGTTTTTTACGAGAAACAAATCCTTGATCCTTGAATTCTTCTACAACATCACGAACAAAATGCGATAACTTACCTACATATAAGAAACGTGAACCACGACCTTCGACATTAGTGATAACCATCAACATCAAGTCATATTCATGTATCGTGTTTTGTTCATCCATGTACTTCAAGAAATCCTCTTTAATTTCATCCACAATACTCAAATCAAACGTAAAAACCTGACTTACCGCAATATGATATCCACTCAACATATATTCTTTAACATCATTGTAAAGAATATTCTTGAATTCTTTTCCACGAATCGTAGCCGTATTTTCGAATAATTCTTTAGCCATCGCATCAAAATCAATATCATATTCACTTGATAAACGCTTTGCCAAATTACGATCAATTGTCGTACATGTTGGTGAATTAAAATTCATTGTATCACTAATCATGCCATACGCAATCAATTTTGCGATGATCTCAGGCATTTTAACACCATATTCTGCATACATCAATCCAACAATCGTACAAGAACTACCTACTATCATATTTCTAAATACAATTGGACGATCTGTTTCAATATCACCAATACGATGGTGATCCACAATCTCTACAATATTCGCCGTTTCAATATCGCTGATACTCTGTTTCTTTTCATTATGATCCACAAGAATAAACTGTTTCTTTTCAGCCTTCAATAAGTTATATCGAGCGACAGACCCCAATATTTTTTTCTGGAACACAACAGGATAAGATGAGTGACGCGTCTTCAACATTTCACGTTCCACATCCTCTACATATTCACTTTTATTAAAGCGAATCACTTTATTAGCCGGAGTCATAATCAATTCAACCGGAATCGAACGATAAATCATTTGAATGATTTTCATAATATTATAAGGCGTACTAATTAAAGTAACTCCCATTTGTTTTGCCATTTCAATAATATAGCTATTTGGAACAAAATTTTCTGCCACGACAATAACAGCACAACCCTTTGCCATACTCTTGATCATACTATCTTCATGATCATTTAAAACCATGATGGCACCTTTTAGATCTCTATCCATCAAGCGTTTGTCCGCAATACGAACAAATCCACTTCTTTCAAGATTTCCCTTTAAAATAAAAGACCCCTTTACACTGGCAACTAAATTTTCTAATGGTGTTTCTTTTAATAATTCACTCGTAATATTTAAATCCTGCATCTGAATCTTAGAAACATCACCTAAAGTAACCATACCCTTATATTCATTTTTATCATCAACAACATACAAAGTCTTTACATGATTTTCTAAGCATAAATCCCATGCACGACGAATCGTTTGCCCTTCTTCAATTGTCACCGCATCATCAATTTCAATTTCTTCCAACGTTGAACGTGCAGTCGTTAATAAAACTGGCATATTTACATGTAATTTATCTAATATAAATTTAGTTTCTGGATTCAAAGTCCCCAAACGAGCAGCTACCGCATTGATTCCAGTCTGTCTTTTTAATTCTGCAAGAGCTAAAGCAGCACAAATTGAATCTGTATCAGGGTTTTTGTGTCCAATTACATAAATTGGTAAACTCATCGAATTCTCCTCTCAATTATCTTAATTTTGTATATAATATTATAACATGAAAAAAAAGAAGATTCATTATCGAATCTTCTTACTTAACAGCGTCTTTCAAAGCTTTGCTAGCTTTAAATTTTACAGATTTGCTTGCAGCAATTTCAATTTTTTCCTTAGTAGCTGGATTGATACCAGTACGAGCTGCTCTTTCACTAATTGAGAATTTACCAAATCCGAATACATCTACAGTACCATTATCTTTTAAAGTATCCGCTACTGTATCGAATACGAATTGAACATAAGCTGTTGCGTCTTTTTTTGAACAACCGAATTCTTCAGCCAATTTTTCAGCTAAATCTTTTTTATTAATAACATTAGACATTTACATGTTCCTCCTCTAATTATTACCACGCTATTTTATCATTTCTATAACTAGAGTGCAACGTCTTTCATTATTGATTCCACCACATATTTTGGTAAGCCTACCACATTGGTATAATCACCTTCAATATGATCCACAAAATCACATTCCTGTATACCATAAGAGCCTGCTTTATCCATACACTTCCCACTATTTACATACGAAATAATATCTTGTTCTGTAAGTTTCTTAAAATAAACATCTGTCGTTTCGACATGTAAAAAAGTTTGTTTTTTATAGATTACACAAACACCCGTTTTTACTTGATGCCTACGATTTGATAATGCGTTCAACGTCTTTAACGCATCCTCTTTTGATTTTGGCTTACCCAATATTTTTTGATTCAAACATACAATCGTATCTGCCGATATAATAATCGAGTCTGAATAGAATTCTCTTACTTCTTTTGCCTTAGATTCAGCAACCTTTTTTAAAGCCTCATCCAAACCTAAACTTAAATCAAACACTTCATCCTTTTTGGCTGGACAAACAATAAAATCGTAGCCCAAGTCTTTTAATATCTCTTTTCTTCGCGGAGATTTAGACGCAAGTACAATCATCTTTCAAAACCTATCGGTGCCTTTTTCACCATATAATAAATAGCCAATCCACTTGCCAGAGCAACAAAACAAATCACTTTGATTACACAAGCAAGTACTAGCTTATAAAAAATTGTTTCTGGAAGCATACAAATCATGAAATCCGTATTGGGGTCTAACAGCCACAATTGATTCGTAAAGAAAATCGTATGAAACCATGTCCAGAAACTTGTAAAATCTGTAAAGATCCAAAACCCAAAGAACACAAGCATTACTATGAATGTAAACATGGCCGTTAAAAAACCTTTACTCAAATACGCAAACATCAATTCTTTTTCATTCCAGTAAAAATATAAAATAATCAACACTAGAATAATAAGCGCTGTTTTAGCAAACCTTAAAGCATTCTGATACAACGCCTTTACATCCACCATATGACTCGTTTCTTTTTCATTAAAAGTTTCTTGAGATACACCATACCACGTGATATGTCCCTTGATATCATCACGCTTGTCATCTAAATAATCCAACAATAAACGAATACTTTGATTCAAATCTTTCTTAGAAACACCAATATCACTAGCCAAATCCATCTCTTCATATTCAGGAATATAAAAATCTGGATTTAATGCTGTACTCTTGATACTAAACACAACACAAACAATGATAAAGCACCAGCCAAATATAAAACTTAAAACACGTCTCATTATTCTACAGCTACCAAATCAGCCTTTTCTACCATTGGCATAGCCTCAATCAAACTGACTAAAGACTGAATACCGATTTCTAAATCACTAATATCTAAAGTAAGTGCTACGTTGGCAATTCCATTAATAGGAATCGTTTGGTTAATAGCTAAAACATTAACTTGTTTTACAGATACTAAAGATAAAACTTTAGAAAGTGTGCCCTTTTCATTTCTTAAAATCATCGAAATAATTGCCTTACGATTCGATTGTTCTGCATTAAATGAAAAAACGGCATCCTTATATTTATAATATGTGCCCCGCGAAATACCAACCATTTTAACAGCTTCACTAATTCTTTTTGCCTTGCCCGACTGTAATAAAATACGTGCCTGCATAACTTGTTCTAAAACATCCGGTAAAATATCGCCGCTCACAACATAATATTTACTCATATTTTATAAACGCCCCCTCTTTGGCTATAGTTAAAAATCTATAATCCAATTCACTAAAACAAGATTCTAAAATCTTGGATAATTCAACCAAATGAGATTCTTCTAACGAAACAACCATAATAGTTGAACCACTTCCTGAAATCCACATTGGAAGTTGTTTTGAATCACAATACTTCTTTATCCTATCATATTCCTTAATAAATTGCCTACGATATGGTTCATGCAACAAATCCCTACAAGAACTTGCAAGTAAAGACTCATCCCCCTGTTGCAAAGCCTGAATAAAGACGAGTGCATGCGATACTTGTGAAACACAATCTTTAAATGCCATACCAGTCGGCAAAACCTTTCTTGCCTGAGAAGTTTTTACTTCATAACGAGGTACAATGGCCAAACAGTGATAGTTTGCACATGGAACAAGACTCATTTTCACATCTTCTCTTTCCATAAAACAAGCTGTAGCCTGACCAAAAATAGCTGGTGCTACATTATCAGGATGTCCCTCTATACTTGTGGCAATCTTTAAGATTTTCATCTTGTCCATACCCTTTTTAAACCATGCATCACAAGCTAAGATTCCCGCAACAACACACGTTGAACTTGAACCCAAGCCACGGGCAAAAGGCACATCTGTATCTATCGTTAGTTTAAAAGTCGGATATCCCAAATGTAAATAGTCACAAGTTGTATAAAAGGCTTGCACGACTAAATTGTTTTGTCCTTTAAATTCACCCGGACAACCTTCTACAATCAACGTATTACTTTCTTCAAAAGTAAAGTGAGCCCACCAGTCTACAGCCATACCAAGACAATCAAATCCCACGCAACAATTTGCGCTTGTTGCTGGGACACACACACTAATCATGGAATACCTCTTTTGTACTTTCACATACCACGTCTTTCATAGATGCTACATCGATAACACGATCATGTAAAACATCTAAGTCTTGAAGTTCCTTTAATTGAGTAGGAATTGCATCTTGACAATATTTTGATAAATCTTGCATAGCCATCCATTCATTATCTTCCGTATATCCTAATGCTTTCAAAACATCTTGACTGAATTTATAAGGTGAAGCTGTAGCCAAAGAAACAATAGGACGATCTTTACATTCTTTTGCGACTTTGTACGCAATGGCCGAATGCGGATCTAAAACATAGTTTGTCTTATCATAAACCAATTTGATTTCTTCACTCGTTTCTTTGTCATCTACACTGCCACACGTAAATAAGTTTTGAATGGTTTTAAAAGTTTCATCATCAATCTGATAACGACCCTTTTCATTTAATTCCTGCATCCATTTCGATACTTTTTGTGTATCCTTATTAGATGCATAATATAATAGTCGTTCTAAGTTTGAACTAATCAAAATATCCATACTTGGTGAAATAGTCTGGATAAAATCTCGATTTCGATCATAGATACCTGTCGTTAAAAAATCTGTTAATACACGATTCGCATTGCTGGCAACATAGAACTTTTCTACTGGCAACCCCATCAAATATGCATAATATCCAGCTAAAACATCTCCAAAATTTCCAGTTGGAACACTAAATGAAACTTTATCCCCTAATTTGATAGCACCTTGATGCACTAATTGTTTGTAGCTATCAAAATAGTAAACGATTTGAGGAACCAGACGACCCACATTAATGGAATTAGCACTTGTCAAAAGAATATTTTGTTTCGCACAATACGCATTCAATTCTTCATCTAAGAATAGACGTTTTACTTGGCTTTGCGCGTCATCAAAATTGCCTTGAATTCCAAATACATTCACATTCTTTCCTTTTTGCGTAACCATCTGACGATATTGAATGGCACTAACCTTTTTATATGGATAGAAAACATTAATACCAATATTTTCTACATCACAAAACCCAGATAAAGCCGCTTTACCTGTATCTCCACTTGTGGCAGTTAAAATCAATGCTTTTTGGTTCGTAGTTTTTAAGGCACAGGACATTAATTGTGGTAAAAGAGTTAACGCAACATCTTTAAAGGCACATGTAGGACCGTGGAAAAGTTCTAACACATAAACATCATCTACTTTTTTTACAGGTGTAATCTCTTTTTTAGAGAAAGAATTCGCATATGCATTTTCAACACATGTCACCAATTCTTCCTTCGTATAATCTGTAAGAAGATGTGAAAGTATATAAACGGCATTTTCTTTATAAGACTTTGAACATATTAAGGATAAATCTAAATGAATTTGATCTAAAGTTGGAAGTACGTATAAACCTCCATCTAGACTCATTCCATTTAGTATGGCTTGCTTGCTGGAAACGCTTTGGTGTGCGTCTCTTGTAGAAATATAATCGTTCATGTGAATCCTCCTTGAAAATCTATATTCCATATGATACAATGTTCACGCTTTAAAAACAAGTGTTTTCTAAAAAGATACAGGAGGAACTATATGAACGCAGTTATCTTAGGTTATGGAGTTGTCGGAAAAGGAATTGAAATCCTGGCAAAAACATTGGATGATATCAATATAAAATACGTTTATGTACGTAAAGAAAAAGAAAACCTACCTTATTTTTCTAACAATGAAGATATGGTAGTTCAAGATGATATTGATATCGTTTTTGAATGTTTAAACGGATTAGAACCTGCCAACACATTGATTCAAAAAGCTTTGAAAAAAGGAAAACATGTCATCAGCTCAAATAAAGCTGTTGTCGCAACCTATCTCGATACCTATTTAGAGCTTGAAAAAGAATATGGAGGAAGCATTCAGGTAGAAGCTTGTGTTGCAGGTGGTATTCCATTTATCGATGCCTTATTAAAACTAAAAAGACTTGAACCACTACAAGGCTATGAAGGTATCTTTAATGGCACAAGCAACTACATTTTAGATTCTATGCAAAAAAACAACTTGGATTTTGAAGAAGTTTTAAAAGAAGCTCAAGATAAAGGATATGCTGAAAAAGATCCATCTAACGATATTGATGGTGTTGACGTATATTATAAAACAAAGATTTCTAACAGCTTAGCTTTCAACACACCCATCGTTGACATTCCATATTATGCAGGAATTCGTACAATCAAAATGTTAGACATTAAATTCATCAAAATGAACAATAAAGTCATACGTCATTTATCCATATCAAGACAAATTGACGATAAAATTATTTCCATTATCGCTCCATGTTGCATGGATGAAAATGATTTTTTAGCCAATGTTCCTAGCAACTACAACGCACAAAAAATCCTATCTCATAGCTTTGATACACTAGGCTATTATGGTCAGGGCGCCGGCCAATTACCTACAGCGCAAGCCATGGTACAGAATGCTTTAGATACACTTGAAAATAAAGAAAGAAAAATTGTTTATTCAACACCAAAAGAATTTGATACGTCTCTATTAAAAGAAACGTGGCTAATTCGCAGTGATGTTTCCCTAGAGAATTACTATCCTATTCAAAAGAAAGAAGCAAACTATTACTGGATTGAAAACCAGGATATGTCAATCATTAAGAAAGTTAAAGAATTAGATAAAAATAGTTTTATCGCATTATGGAGGTAGTCATATGTTAAAAATCACTAAATTTGGTGGTTCTAGTGTCGCAAATGCTGAACAGTTCAAAAAAATCAAAGCCATCATCCAACAAGATCCAACACGCCGATACATTGTTGTATCGGCTCCTGGAAAACGTTTTGCGGCCGACAATAAAATCACAGATCTGCTTTACTTGTTAGATGCCCACAGAAAATACCATGTTGATGCATCGAGCGTCTTTAAACTCATCAAAAACCGTTTCATCGAAATAAAAAATGAATTAGACCTTAAACAACCCATCGAAAAAGAGTTGGATGCCTTTTACACCAATCTTAACCAAATGTCCCAAGCTGTTATCGTCAGTCGCGGTGAATACTTCTGTGCTAAATTAATGGCTGAATATCTAGGTTATGCCTTTGTGGATGCCAAAGATATTATTCGTTTTAAACTAGATAAATCTATTGACTGGGATGCGACCAGCGCAAAACTTCAAGCTAAATATGCTCAATACGACCACTTTGTTTTCCCAGGCTTCTATGGCACAAGTGCAAATGGACACATTCAAGTCTTCCCACGTGGCGGAGGCGATATTACAGGGGCTATTTTAGCAAAATGTCTTCATGCCGACGTATATGAAAACTGGACCGATGTGTCTGGATTTTTAATGGCCGATCCTACAATTGTTAAAAACCCAAAAGGAATTACTCATATCACATATTCAGAACTAAGAGAACTTTCCTATATGGGAGCTAGCGTTTTACATGAAGAAGCTATTTTCCCGGTTAAAGAAGCTAACATTCCAATCCACATTTTAAATACCAATCGCCCTCAAGACGCAGGTACAATCATCCAAGAACATTCAAAAGTAAAAAGTGGATATCCAATTACAGGTATTGCAGGTAAAAAGGATTTTATGTCTATCTATGTTTATAAAAAGCATATGTCAAATGAAGTCGGTTTCATTCGTAAAGCTCTATCCATCCTAGAAAAATACCACATCAGTATTGAACACATTCCTAGTGGAATTGACTCATTCAATATTGTTGTAGAAAAAAAAGAAATTGAAGAGAGTCTTTATGAAATCTTGGCACACTTCAAAGATGAACTAAAACCAGATAAATTAACTGTCCAAGAGGATTTAGCTTTAATTTCTACTGTAGGTAAAAACATGTCCGATAAGCCAGGTACAAGTGGCAAGTTATTTGGTGCCTTAGGTAAAAATAACATCAACATTGTCATGATTGCCCAAGGTAGTGATGAAATCAATATCACAGTGGGAGTCAAGAAAAAAGACTTCACAAAAACAGTCCAAGTTATATATGATACTTTCGTAGGAGGAAATGAAGAATGACAACAATCGCAATTGCCGGTGCTACAGGTGCTGTAGGACAACAAATGTTAGAATGCTTAAAAGAAAGAAACATTCAGGCTGACCTTAAATTATTGGCTAGTGCCAGATCAAAAGGCAAAGAAATCGATGGACACATTGTTGAAGAACTCACAAAAGAAAGTTTTCAAGGTGTTGACTATGTTTTAGGAGCAACTGGAAATGACATCACAAAAATGTGGATGCCATGGGCCAAAGAAGCAGGATGTATCGTTGTTGATAATTCAAGTGCATTCCGTTTAGACAAAGATGTTCCTTTGGTAATTCCTGAAGTGAACAAAGAAGATATTAAAGGCCATCATGGCTTGATTGCCAATCCAAACTGTGCAACGATTATTGCCCTTGTAGCTTTACAAGCTTTACATAAAAAATACCGCATCAAACGAATGATTGTGACAACATTTCAAGCTGTATCAGGTGCTGGTGTTCAAGGAATTGAAGATTTAAAGAATCAAATTGAAGATGAAAATGTTCCATCAAAAGCTTTCCCTTACCAAATCGCATTTAACTTGATTCCTCAAATCGGAGATTTTGATGATTTAGGCATCTCAAAGGAAGAATGGAAGATGCAAAATGAGGCAAGAAAAATGTGGCACGATGATGCTTTAAAAGTTAACTGTACTTGTGTACGTGTCCCTATTTGGCGTTCTCATTCTGAAAGTATCACCATCGAATGTGAAAATGAAGTGGATGTCAATAAGGCGAGAGAATTAGTATCCAAAGCTGAAGGCGTACTATTAAAAGATGATCCAAAAAATCAAATCTATCCAATGCCAAAGGATACGACAAATCAAGACTTAGTTCATGTTGGAAGAATTCGTAAAGACATCACAGATGAAACAAATCATACATTATCTCTATTCTGCTGCGGAGACCAGATTCGTAAAGGTGCTGCTACAAATGCAGTCCAAATTCTAGAAGAATTATTAAAGGCAAACGATTAATTTCGCTTGCCTATTTTTTAGTTAATTTCAATATCTCCACTTGTTGTATTTAAAGTTAAGGTCGCATTATTTGTTCCTAGCACACGAGTTACAGAACCCGTTAATTCTTCTTCCCCAATTTCAATATCTCCACTCGTTGTAGAAGCTGTGACTGAAACATTATTGATATTTTCTACACTTACATCTCCTGATGTGGTATTTAATGTATTATCTCCAGTTAATTGGCCATCAAATTCTATATCTCCACTTGTAGTTACAAAAGTACAATTATTTAAATTTCCATTCTCAATAGAAATATCACCAGACACACTTGTCACTCTAGAATCCTTTAATGCCACGTTTTGAGTTTCAACATCCCCTGCAACAATATTGCCATTCACAATTAAAGAATCATTTATCGTATAAATAATCACTTCATTATCATCGTGACCGACAAAATGTTTATCTGAAATTGTTTCTTTTACAGTTAAAACACCATCATCAACAGAATAATCCAGTTTTTGTTTCTTCGCATCCTGCAAACGATAAGAAATCGCGTTCTCACTTGATTTCTCAATTTTAACATCCATACTTGTCAAATCTAAATTGACAGAAGTAAAATCTTCGATTCGTTCATGGTTCAAAGGTTCTTTCGCAATAGATATTTCTTCAGATACTTCGCCAATGTCCACATTCGTATTCGTAATTAAATGAATCGCAAGAAAGCTACCTCCTGCAATACAAACAAGAATAAGAATAAATACTATAATGAATCCTTTTTTCATCAAACCACCTCTTTCACTACTAGTTTATCACCACTACTTTGTTTTGTACAGTAGTATGCTCAAAAAAAGAAGAATTACTCTTTAATTCTTCCCTTCTCAACATTAGGAATAATGAAATGCTCATACATATACTTCCACAACACTTCACTACCCTCATGTGTTTTTTCGTTTCGCTTTAATATCTTTTCAAGATGCACACCATTTTCAACCCACATTCTTCCATCCGTCGCAGCATTCAACATAACAGGCTGAAAATTATCCATCACTCTGGCAAACTTAGCTTCCGGTGTTCTTCTTTCTTCAAATTCATTCCACAAATGTAATACTTTCTTTGCCTGATCTTCTGGCAATAAATTAAAAATGCGATTAGCTGCTAAATTCTCTCTTTCATTTTGCGTTTTCAAGCCTTGATCATCATATGCATAGGTATCCCCTGCATCAATTTCCACAAGATCATGAATCAACAACATAGAAATTGTTTTTAATACATCAACTTTTTCATTGGCATATTCACTTAATAATAGTGTCATAATAGCCATATGCCAAGCATGTTGAGCATCATCCTCAAAGTCTTTCCCATTGCTTTGAAGTGTCTTTCTTTTGATTTGTTTTTCTTTATCAATTTCCAAAATAAATTGCATCTGTTTTTCAATTCGTTCCATACCATCACCAACACCATTTTAACACACAAAAAGGCCCGGATTCACTCAGGCCTAATCTATTACGTCAACTTCGAAATCATTAGTGAACTTGAGGAAGGAGCAAAATACGATTTCTATTGACGCAAACCTTCTTAAAACTTCCTTTCGAAGCCAATGAAATTATATCATCATTTGCAACTGTTTACAATATAGTTGTAAATATTTTACATTTTCGTGAAAGTATAAACATATATAATATTACACAAGATATCACACTTACCAAAACAACTCCGATTACAGATAACTTTTTGGCTTAACCTTCAATTTGTTGTTATGACATAAATAATGTCAAAATTGCTTGTATACTTTAAGTATCTAAAAGGTAGGCACTTATATGAACACAATCAATTCCTCTAATTTCTTACTTCCTAATGTTGCGGACAAACTATGCTCTTATCAAAAAGAACGTGTATCTTTGATGATCAATGATTTTATTGAAATAAACAAGCAGATGGATAGTTATCATTTTGAATACTTCCTAAATGTGGTGCTTATCATCCAGTTCTTGTAAAGGCAGGTAAGACAAAAGCAGGGAAACAGATGCTTAAGTGCAATGCATGCAATAAAAGATTTGTCTGTGATCATGGTCAGTTGACATTTTATTCACACCAGATCCAAGCAAAATGGAACGATCTAATCATTCAAACACAGAACGGAAATTCTATTCTTAAAACAGCCGCAAAAATAAATGTAAATGAATCCACTGCTTTTCGCATGCGTCATAAATATCTTCATTTTATTGAAGTTATGGAGTATCCCATACATGCTTACGAAAGAGATTGAAGTTGATGAAACGTATGTAACACATTGCAGAAAAGGACGAAAAATAGAGGGTCATCCAGGGAAGAAACGAGGAACACCCGCTAGAAAAAGAGGCTTGTCAAAAGAAAAGATATGTATCCTAACAGCGGTGCAGCGATCGGGAAACTGCATTGCTCGTTCTTTTAATGTGGCTAAACCAAGAATTGACGATGTGTTACAGTTTAGTCGCTGTATTGAAGATAAAAGCTATGTATGGACAGATGGATTAGCTAGTTACCAGAAGGTGCTCGAAGAAAAGAGATGCGAGAATAAAATTCTAGTCAGCTATAAAAGTTATGACTCTGTAAATCATCTAAACAATGTTAATTCTTTTCATTCACAAATTCAGGCACAATATACGTGTTATAAAGGTATATCTAGTAAATACATCAATCGATATAACGCCTTGTTCACCCTGCAACGCCAATATCTTGGAATGGATTCACAAGAAATGTTACGTTTGATCATGAAACGTTTGAGAAAGATCCATGTATATTTTTATATACGCCAAATTCGTAAATAATGTTTATTTCCGTTCGCTATCGTTTAGAAAGTACCTATATCAACAAATTGAAGGTTAAGCCATACCAAATTATCATTCAGCGATAAAAAAACATTCATTCCATTCAAGTGTTGATTTATATAATTGCTTACCTTTGAACATAAATGACAATATAATAAGCACTAATGCTAAACCTTTTGATAATAAAATTTTTACAAGAATAATTGCTGCCAGTAGTAATAATTTCATCATCATTAAAATTCCTCTCCTTGCTGTTTCTTTTCATAATATATGGTTGTTATTAGTTCGATTATCCAACTAATAGATAATAAAAGTCCTAAAACAATCAGAATTGCTACTGTTAAAATATTTTCAGTAAAATAGAATGCAATCATAGACAATATTACGCAGATGAAGATAAGTGCTTGAAGAATGACAAACGCTGAACATAGACTTTTCAATTTGACAATACTGTTTCTTACATTTATTTTTGAGGATATATCTTCTTCTGTGCATTTTTTAGACAACGCTCTGATTAAAGAATTTAACCCAATTGACAATGCAAGAAATGAAATAACGATATTTCTGATTTGCAAAATCATTAAATCAGAGGGCACCGTCAAATTTTTTATCAAAGAAATAGCACCTATTACACAAAATATAGTACCTGTAATTAAGCCTTTTTTATTGTAAGCTTTCATTATCCTACACTCCCCTGTATCTTGGTACAAAAGAGTATAAACTATACACGAACTGTAAAGTCAAGAGTTTTCATTAATCTTAATCATAATTTTTGTAATATAATCAGCTTCATCAGAAATAACAAAATCATTCAAGCCAACTTCATAAGCATAGTCAGTAAGTTGTAGATTATTTCCATGAGCATAATCAAGCATCTGTTGATATAAGGCTGGTAATTTATCCCATTTACCCTTTTGATAACCACAGAGATATTTTCCTTGTGGTTTTATAAAACTATTCGGAACAGATTTTTTGTTTAAGGCAATCGTGTATATTCCCTCGTATTTATCGAAGTTCATCTTATATACATTGTCAAGCGAAATAAAGCTTCCCATTCCCATTCGTATTTGTTCTATTCCCCATATATCTTTCAAACGAGAGAAAATTTGTGTTATATCATCTTCTGAGAAATCATAAGGATAGACTAAAAGCCTTTCTGATTTACATTCTTCAATTCTGATTTCCCGTTCCTGTAAAGTTTCACAAAAAAATATTTGTTCTTTCTTGCTCTGTATTACAGTTTTAATATCTTTCAGCTTTTGAATTTGCTTATCAACTTCTTGTTCTTTTTCGTTCACAATTTTTAAGAAATCAGCAGGTGTAGGATTTTTTCGATATGTTTCGATTTCCTCAATACTCATATTTAATTCTTTCAACATACGGATATATTCAAAATCTATACTTTGTGAAATATCATAATAGCGATAGCCATTATCAGATTTTGTAAGTGGACGGAAAAGCCCGATTTCATCATAATAATGTAATGTGCGTTTGTTTACTTCGTGTAATTTTGCAAATTGTGCAGTTGTCAGCTTTTTAATCTCTTTTCTCATTTTCTTAAAACTCCTTATTTACATTACAGTTACTGTATACTTTATCATATATGATATGAATGATGTAAACAAGGAGAAGAACAATGAAAATAAAATTACGTGAATATCAAAAACAAGATTTTAAAGCTTTAGAAACTATCATTAGGGAAACATGGCATTATGATGATTTTAGCAGTCCCAAAATAGCGGTTAAACTAGCAAGAGTATTTTTAAGCAGTTGTTTAACCAACTATACATTTTCAAGAGTAGCGGTAGTTGATGGAAATGTGGTTGGTATTATATTAGCTAACAATATTTCTAAACATAAATGTCCTCTTTCAAATCGACTGTTACAAATAAAATCAATACTATCCTTATATAGTTCAAAAGAGGGTCGGAATGTTTCAAAAATTTTTGGTAACGTCAATGGAATAGATAAACAATTATTGAATGAAAACAACAAAATTTATCCGGCAGAGCTTGCCTTATTTGCTGTAAGTTCTTCATGTAGAGGAAAAGGAATTGGTAAAATACTCTTTCAGTCAACTCTCGATTACATGAAGCAGGAAAAACTGAAAGAATTTTATTTGTTTACAGATACAAGCTGTAATTATGGTTTTTATGAACATCAAGGAATGAAAAGACGATTAGAAAAGGAACACATATTTAACATCAAAGGACAGCAAGCGGTAATGAAATTCTTTATTTATGACTATCAATGTTAATGATAACAGTTATTCTTTCTTCCCATGATTACCTGCCATAGCAAAAAAAAAGCCCTGTCAAGAGCTTGCCGCCATTGGTGGTGTTATGCACTCTTGATCAGGCTTTTTGTTTACTGTATCTTTTCGTAAGAGGAAAAAGATTATTCGTCCTCATCATCAAAATTATCCGTTATCCACGGTAATTTCGATAACAGTTCCATATCCTCTTTTGAATTCGGGTTTATCATTTTCACGACTTGATAAGGTGTCCTATACTTGTGTTCCTCAATGCTTTCCCAAACATATCCATGCTGTATAAATCATCATGGCGGTTTAACAGTTTTTGGAATTTCAAATGTTGGATAAAGTCTTTGATTGGGTAAAGGTCGGACGCTTCAATGCTTGTTCCATTGATGTAGTCGGTAATGTATTCCCGTAACTTTTCTAACTCATATTCCAGCCATTCTTCCTCGCTGTCAAAGAAGTTATCATAATGTCCATGCTTCAATTCTGCATTTAATCGTTCCTCTGCTCTCAAAAACTGACGGACTTCTTTTTCAGACTGATTAACATATTTCCATTCCCCGATAACAATTCATTGGGTGTTACGTCCAGCACTTCCATTATCTTTTCCAGCGTTTCATAAGCAGGATAGTTCAACCCTCTTTCAATCTTGGAAAGGCTCTGCATATTGATACCGGTTTTATCCGCAAGCTCCTGTTGTTTCATTCCTCTAAATTTTCTTATGGTCTGTATATTATTTCCTAAATGGCTTATTTTCATTGCATACCCCTCCATATCTCGTTATACCTTTGCTATTATAAATCTATCATGCTTAATATGATTTATATAGACAAAAATAGATATTGATCATTAAGCATATAGGAATCACTATGTTCTTGTAATTGAATAGGCACAATAGAATGAAATACAAAAACATTCAAAAAGAAATACCTATCTGATTAAACCCATAGATATGAATATCGGTTGAAATGGAATTTGTTTAAAAAGGGTAAAACAGGACTTGTCGACAGAGCATTGCAGGACTGTTGGCGTACGTGAGCAAAAACGACATGACGGATTGCCGTCAAAGGACGGAAATGCTTTGTCGGCTGGCGAGCCTTGTCTGTGCCTCCGTTATCTAACAGGGGGCACTATTTCACAAAAGACAAGTAAAAAATCATACAACCCCAAAGCTGCAAGGAGTAATATGAAGTTTTAAGAAGATAGTAACTTCACATTCTTTTGAATAGTGGTTTACAGGTATTTCAAGGCTATTATAGGATTGGAGGAATACAATGAACAATTTAGAATTTGCACTTGAAATGAAGAACAAACATCTTGCAAGCGCTCTTTCACAAGGAGAACTTGCGCGTCTTACCCATATATCAAGATATAGTATAAAAGGAAAACCCAAAGTTGCGATTGATTACAATATGCCTTTTGTCCGTATGGTAAAGAAATACAACAAGCACCATAAGGAAAACCCTTTGCCACATATCACACCACATACACTACACCATACATTCTGCACAAGACTGGCAAGCAAGAACATGAATCCATAAGATTTACAGTATATCATGGGGCATTCAAATATCAGTATCACAATGAACTGGTACGCTCATGCGTCCATAGATACCGCAAAATCAGAGGTTCAGCGTCTAATCGCATAAGAAGTATTTACCACGATTTTAACCACGCTTGATAGCGAAAATATAAGAAGATAGACCTAGATATGTGAGGTTTACCACAAAAGAAAAAATGCCCGTAGAGCCGATAAAATAAGGCTTTGCAGACATTTAAGAAGGTATAAAAAGATAGTCAAAGACATATATAATTTATTAATAAAGACTGTAAATATAATTATTACATAAGCAACATTCTGAGCTAACATTGTGACAGCAGCCATTTGTCCAGCTCCTGTATACACAAACAAGGAAAAGCTCAATGCTCTAAAAAATGTTAATCCTGTTGCTTTAGCCAACATACCCTACGCTATTCCAACAGGAATATATCCTAAAATAATTGGATTGCTGCCTTGGCCCCTACTTTAAAATCTTTCTTCATAATCATTTGCTAAAGAAAAAAGAAACAGTGTAAAACTATTTCTCTTCTTCCTTCTTATGAAACATTTCACTAAATACGCCTAACGCATAGAAAAGCACACTAAAGCAGATGCTTTCATAACACGTCGTAATCATGTACAAAACCAAATTCACTACACTTAAGTTTGTACTGTAATATGAAGTAAACGTATTATATGCTTGGATTGCCGCATAACACGTATAAGCTAACGATAAAACTGCAAAAACGTATAATAGAATTGTTAATGTATTCTTATTTTTCATTTGAAATACCCCCTTTAAATAATGTACTAATTAAACCACTATTTTCGTATTTATACAAACAAAAATTTTTCAGTTTATTTTAAGCAAACGCATCATACGTATCATCATCCTCACAAACAATTTGAATGACACGCTTTCCATCCACTACAGTCGATACAATCTTATCTGGATATTCCATGGCATCCGAACGAATCGTTAATTCAATACCTTGAGATATCTGGAATTTTTTTGTACGTTTATTATTCAAGCTTTCGGGAACAACTTTAAATTCTGTATCAAAATTTTTACGTTCAGGAAGCGCTAGTAAACAATCTTTAATAACATCTTTCTCAATTTCTTCTTCACTAAAAGAATACGAATCAATTAAATTATCAATACATTGATTGTAGTTTAACTGCTGTGGTGTATTCATCACATTCTGCAATTCACTAGATAACTTTACATAATCCTTTTTAGAAACAGGTTCTACAGCGCTCTTCAATTCATTATCCACGGCCTTAAATGCGGAATATGTATTTTTGGCATCATCCCTAGCTTCATCTAACTCCAAGAATGAAACCGTCCAATATTTTGCCATAGTATCTGAATATGCCTTAACATCTTTAAATACTATATGCGAATTAATTTCATACATTGAAAATACAGCTGATTTCCACAATGATTTCTTATCTCCTGAAAATCCATACTTCTTTGATAAATCACTTCCATCATACCATTTTGAATGTTCCACTTTAGCAACCACAAATAAAAGTTCATCACTACTATTTTGTACCAAAGCCTGAATTAAACTTCCCTTTTTCACATTAGAACCCATGCGATAGATTTTTGCTTGTGCAAGTTTTTCACTCATCAAAAGCTTATCTGCAATACTATCTGTAAGAACTTCACATTTTTCTTGATTCAATGCCATTTGACGAATACACGAAACAACTTGTGTTTGTTCATCATGAATGGTATACATTTTATTTTTCTCATTTGAGTTCGCATACTCAATATATTCCTTCACAAAACCTTGGAATTCTTCAGGCATCTCTTTTCTTTGTAGTGTATCATTGTCTAAATCCAATATATGGAAAGATGTATATAAAATTGTCATAAAAAAATTTACTCCTTTTTATCGCAAATATTATACAATAAGTAAAGGAGGTTTTAAAAATGAAAAGAAAATCGATACCTATTTTATTATTAACTGGCTATTTAGGAGCTGGCAAAACCACTTTATTAAATCACATTCTAAAAAATCAAGAAGGATATAAAGTTGCGATTATTGTCAATGATATTGGTGAAATCAATGTCGATCAAAAACTAATTGATAAAAATGCACAAATTCAAAAAGAAGACACAGACGTTGTAGGTCTTACCAATGGATGTATTTGTTGCACACTAAAACTAGATCTTTTACAACAACTCTCAGCCTTAGCCTCATCCAATAAATTTGATTACATCATCATTGAAGCGAGTGGTATTTGCGAGCCAATCCCCATTGCGCAAACCATTACTTACGCCAATGAAACACTATATTCTAGAGGATTACCAGAACTATTCCACTTAGACAACATCATCTGCGTTGCCGATGCTGCAAGATTGTCAAATGAATTCACTTGTGGTAAACACTTATTAGAACCTTGTGAAGATGAAGATTCTTTAGACTCTTTATTGATGCAGCAACTCGAATTCTGTAATACCGTTATCTTAAACAAAGCAGAAACCGTCAACGAAAATGAGAAAAATGAAATCAAGGCAGTCATTCATAAACTATGTAAAGATGCCGGAATCATTGAGGCTAGCTTTGGCCAAGTTAATTTAGAAGAGCTTTTAAACACACATAACTTTGATTATGAAAAAGCACAAAACAACATTGGTTGGATTCACGAAATCGAAGAACACGAACACCATCATCACAATCACGAAGGTGAAGCTTTAGAATATGGAATTTCTACTTTTGTGTGGCAAACAAGAAAACCATTGGATTTAAAGAAATTCACAAATCTATTAAATAACTATCCGAATGTGATTCGCACCAAAGGCTACGTATGGTTTGATAACCAACCTGATTCTGCCTACTTATTTGAACAAGCTGGTAAATTAAATTCACTTACAGAAGACTCATTATGGATTGCGTCAGCTCCAAAACAAGATCAAATGGATTTATTAAAAGCCAATCCTCAACTAGCTCAAAACTGGGATGAAGAGTATGGAGATCGAATCAATCAATTAGTCTTTATTGGAAAGAATATGAATGAAGAACAAATAAAAAGACAGTTCAATGACTGTCTTGCATAGGAGAAGAAATTCTCCTATTTTTTTTTTAACTTTGAAAAGTTTTGATCCAAAATTCTTTCAACTTCAGAATACGATTGATTCTTTAACGAAGCCACCATAGTAATTTCATTTTTTAAAGCAGCAATATAATCGTCACTATCAATAGCCCATTTCACAGCTTCAATACCATCGGATTCCATAAGTAATTTATCCATAGATACTTGTTCTACTAAATGCGTTACTTCCTCTTCTTTTCCAATTGAAGGACCAATCGTGAAATAAGATACCACTTCATCATATTCTTTGACATAATCCATACATCCATACCAATGTACAACATATGTATTTGGATATTTACGAATCAATTCAAGTATTGTTTTTTCCTGACCCTTCGTATGAAGAATAACCGGTTTATTTAAAGCATGTGCAAGCTGAAGCTGTTTTTCAAACACTTCTTTTTGAATATTTAAATCCAAATCACACCATACACTATCCATGCCGATTTCGCCAATGATAGGTGCCTTTTTTAACAAAGGAAGCATGGATTCAAATGTATCTAAACTTGCATTCCAAGGATGTATTCCACAAGAATAGAACAACTGCTTTTGATGGACAAGTTCAAATTCTTTTTCATTTGCGACGTTACAAATACCAGAAATTCCATATTCATTCTGTAGCGCATTTATTTCTTTTGAATAATGATAATGTGCATCATGCATGATTTTCACCCTTCAACAATTCATAAACTTGTTTCTTCAAATCACTTTGTGAAAATAACCAATCCCTCGATTTCTTTTCTTTAGATAAGTCTATTTCCTGCAAGATATGACTTGGCTTATTCGATAAAATCAAAATACGATCCGATAAATATAAAGCTTCATCAATATCATGTGTAACTAATAAAGTAGTACGATTATAATTCTTTCTTAATTGTAACAACCAATCTTGCATATCATTTCGAGTAATAACGTCCAACGCTCCAAATGGTTCATCTAATAAAAGAATATCCGCTTTACACAAAGAAGTTCTCAAAAAGGCAGCTCTTTGGCGCATTCCTCCTGAAAGACTCGATGGATATGCGTTTTCATAACCAGAAATACCAAATGTTTCAAATTCTTTTAAAGCTCTTTGTCTTATTGATTTATCATGATTAATTTCGCCATACAAACAAACATTATCTAAAATCGTTCTCCATTCAAGTAATAAGTCACTTTGTGGCATATATGCAAAATGACTACTAATACCTGTAATTGGTTCATCATCCACAAATACGGAGCCAGAATAATCTTCAATTAATCCTGCCAATACATTTAGAATGGTGGATTTTCCACATCCACTTGGCCCTAGAATGGAAACAAATTCACCTTCTTGAATAGAAAAAGAAATATCGTTTAATATTTCTTTTCCTGAAAATTCAAGATTTAGCTTTTCAACATATAGCTTCATTATTTTACAAACTCGTTAGTATATTGATCTTTCGCATCAATCTTTTGACTGATCAATCCTGTTTCATACATAAAATCTGTATAATTATCCCATACAGAATCTTTCATAACACCCCATGAATCTGCATCTTTGGCATATTGACTACTTAAATATTTTTGACTTTCTTTAAGGAATTTCAAATCTGTATCTGACAATGCATCCTCATGTAAGATTTCAGCTGCTTTACTTGGATGATCAATCGCATATTCATATCCTTTTTTAGTAGCTTCCATAAATTTTTTAACTGTATCTGAATTCTTTTTAATCATCTTTTTGTTGGTGATAATAACCGGAGTATAGTAATCCAAACGATTATCTAAATCAGCTAATGGCATATAGTTTAAATCATATCCATCTTGTAGTGCTTTAATAATAGCCCAACCATAGAATTCCCATCCAAGGTTCACTTTATTTTTACCAACTTCATCACTAAGTCCTGCAATACCAGACCCATCAGATCCTACGATGTTTAACTTACTAAAATCAGCACCCGCTTCATTCATAACCGCTTTAATGACAGCTTCTTCACTTGGTGCTCCCCATCCTGCATATGTTTTTCCTTCAAAATCCTTTACAGAATTGATGTTTGCACTCTTTAAAGAAACAAATCCTGAAGTGTTGTGTTGGATAATTGTCGCAATTGTTTTAATTGGAAGCGGATCTTCACTTGTTAGGGCATACGTAACATCTTCTTGGTAAGAGATTCCAAAATCAGCTTTTCCAGCCGCAACCATTGAAGTTGTCGCATTATCACCTGGCTCAATAATATCTACATCTAAACCAGCCTCTTTATAATATCCTTTGTTTTTAGCTACATAGAAACCAGTATGGTTTGTATTTGGCGTATAATCCAACATCAATGTAACCTTTGTTAATTCTTTATCAGAATTCGATGTTTGAGCACAGCCAACTAAACTTAATGCAACAGCAGCTGCACACATAGCCTTTAAAATTTTCATTTTCTTTCTCCTTTTCGTAAATGTGGAAATAATATTTTTTCCAATAGAGTCACTCCTAAATTCAATAGAATGCTCCAAAATATAATCATCAATACACACGCAAAGACTTTATCTAACATATATCCGTTTTTTACACGAAGCATGTAATAACCAAGTCCTGCTCTACTTGAAAGCCATTCACCTACAATAGCTCCGCCCACACAATAGGTAGCCGCTACCTTTAATCCTGAAAATAAGCCAATGGCACCCGATGGAATCTTAACAATTTTATAGATTTGAAATAGATTGGCACCAAAACTTTTTAATAAATTGATTTCTTTTTCATTCACTTGTGACAAGGCATCCGTAAAGGATATCGCAATCGGAAAAAAACACATAAATATGACAATTAACACTTTGGGCAACAAATCAAATCCAAACCAAATTGAAAACAAAGGCCCTAAAACCATAATAGGAACGGTTTGTGTCACAATCAAATATGGATAAACACTTGTCTTAAATGTTTTGGATAGATCCATACAAATTGAAATAAGTATCGCAAAGAAAGTACTAATCAACAATCCTAAGATTGATTCTTGCAACGTAACAAGCGAATGTTGCATTAGAATATCAAAATTCTCAATAAGTGCACTGATAATTTTTGATGGACTTGGCAAAATATAAAGTGAAATATCAAATACACGCACATATAATTCCCAGCCACCAATCACTAGAATAAACACAAGCAACGGCATGACAATTCTACGATTTTTCTTCATTCACTAGCTCCTTTCCAAATAAAAAAGGCACCCTAGAGTGCCACCATCAATCGATATGACTCCCTACGCTAGAATTAACCAGATCAGGTAATAAGGGTTTTTCTCAGCATTTGCACCCCTGTCATGTATGTTTTTACTTGCCCATTGATTATATCACAATCTTAGACTAATTTATATTTCTTGCATATATCCTCAACAATTCCATCTAAACTTTTACCATCCATTGAAATCGAATCCATTTTGGATGCATATAAAGTATGGAAATAATCAAAATCCGCCTGTATTTCTCTCATATAATATGCCTTATGCTTATTTAGATACGATTGAGGGATGTGCAAAAGATTGTCATTATCATCCGTAAATTCCAAGCGTTTAAAAACATTTTCAGTTCGATCTGTTAAGTCGAAACAAATAATATCTGAATCTTCAAAGAAATCTTCATATGCATCTAAATACGCAATAAGACTTAGGGCAATGACTACATTTTCATTTTCTTTGATCCAAGATGAAATCATTTCTGCACGCAATTCATCACGTTCATATTGATCACTATATTCATCTTGAAAACCAAGCATTGTTCCATACTTTTCTTTGATTTTCGCATCCATATCGATAAAGTCGTAACCTATTTTCCTTGCCAAGAACTCACCAACAGTGCTCTTTCCAATGTTACATATCCCAAAAATTAATATTTTCATTTTTCCCTCTACATCATTACACGAATCAATCCACATAAAACTAAATGTCCCACATAGAACCAATAAAAAAAACATTTCATAAATGTACTCTTTCCTCTTGTTCCATCATATAAAGACATAATCGGATATACTAAAACAATTCCGAACTGCAACAAACCATAAACTACATCAATACATAAACAATAGACCATTACATACATAGAAATATATAAGGCCATACCGAGTACATGTTTTTTTAGATTGCCTTGATTTTTATAAATGTGGTTTGTACAAAGAATGGGAAAGCATGACCAATCACTTGGAAATGCCAACAAACAAAGAATTAGAATACAACCTATCTTCTTTGCTTCTTTCCATTCTTGATATTCCACCCATAAACCAATCACCGACAAGAATAATGGCCATATAATACTTGTCTGATTTAATAAAGAATCTTTTAAAGGAATCAAAGAAATGCCAAAACAGAAGTTATACGCAAAGTGAGCGATAATTGAAAAAATCAATAATCTTTCTAAGTACTTCTTTAAACTATGCGTATGCGTATAGCCTTCAACCACCATAAACCACATGATAGGTGCTGCCACCCGTCCAATTAAATGAATCAATAAAAGCTACCAATACTTTTCATAATTCGGATAAAATGTAGTTGCGAAGTGATCCATAAACATCGCAATGATCGCAATCATCTTGATTTGATTTCCATTTAACTTTTTTATCATTGAGTCACACCTTCTCCTACATTAGGTTCAAAGTGCGAATAAACAACATCTGCACCAAATAAAAGAAGTAAAACCAAACATGCCGCAGATAATTTTTTATTTAAGTGTTCTTTAACCCAGTTATCAATTAATGGTGCAATCACATAGACAAAAGCCATACCACCAATGCCAAACACCAATAAGCCTTCCGCACAAATTCTTCCATGAAGATTTAAGAAGTAGCCTGTATAATCCCACCATTTTTGACCATTATGCGTAAGCTCTAAAAAGAAACCAGTAAAGTATTCAATACATCCACAAAGAAGTACGGCCATACTAAATTCAACTTTGGGGCGCATTCTAAATCGTTTTAATAAAAGTAAAATTAAAACACAGCCAAAACCATAAATAGGAATCCACGGACCATGTAAAACTCCGCGATTCACAAAACATCCATAGCTAATCATAGATAGACTCACTTCCCAGATCCATCCGACAAAACACATAAAGAAGAAACAGACTAAAATAGATGTTACTGTATAATTTCGATTTGGATGTAAAACACGAAGATTTGACTTCTTATACTCCTCTTCAATTGGAGATAGCCTTACTGGATAACATAATAAATACACTTCGGTAATCATAGTTTCAGCTTCCATTTTATTATAGGTATATCTTTCATATTGTTTTTCTTTTGAACTCAAATGAAAGATGATCCCAAAATTATCACACAAGAATTTTTTTACGCCCGTATACGCATTTTCTATTGGATTTTTCGCATTCAATGCCGCAATTACATCCGAATACGTATTACGCATCAAAGCACTGCTTGGTTTTTCAAATAAATACGTATCATTTAAGATAGCACTTTGAAATTCTTTTCTTCTTAGTGTATAAAATTCACTCATCACAGCCATACGATACATATTCGAATAAAATATAGCACTAATCCCAAATGTACAAACATCCAGAATGTACCATCCAGCCATTGAAAATTGCCATTTAAAACATTCCAACTTATGTCCCTTCATCATATTTCGAGATAAAGAAAGTGCATCTTTTAAAGATATCGTCGGATTTTCAGCTAAGATATAATCCACTAAGAAATACACATAGTAAAAGTAGACGCCCCCTATCGCAGTAAAGTTCATAATTATTAAAATCATAGATTTCACTAACCTCACAAACGCAACATTCATCTGTTTACGAATTCGCATTAAATAAACCAATCGATCAAGTGGAAGTTTTGCATAAACTCTTCCTTCCAAAAATAGTCTGCGATTGATGACTGGCAATACATTCACAATATACACTCTATAAAACACAGATATGCATAAACCCATCACGACAAAACAAATACCCGCAATATCTTTTGAATGAACAATGGTAGATAAACCTAAAAATAGTGTCTTCACAAAGGATCCTGAAGTAATTCCATTTACCACATGTTCAAATACACCGTTGGTCGTACCAAAGACGTCTTCAGGAAGTAAAAATGTCATCGACTTCACAAAAGAAGAGTGCATTAATAGGCCTGAAACTCTCTTGGCATTATCTTGTTTTAAAAGGGATAAAGTCGAACTAAATTCACTTCCCATAAGTACTGCTGCAAGACATAACACTAAATAGGTCGCATAGTGAGTTTTTACATTTTTATGTGCATTTTTCTTAATTTCTTTGAGTTTCATACTTAAATAATAGCATATCTGTAGTAAAATATTTTCAAAAAGAAAGGGGATTTATGATGAATCCAATTATTCAAAGTTTATTTGACCGCAAATCTTGTCGCATTTTTAAAGATAAAGAAATATCCCAAGAAAAAAGAAAATTGATATTAGAAGCTTGCATGCAGGCACCGAGTGCAGGAAACCAACAAATGTATACAATCATTGATGTACAAGATAAGAAACTACAAGAAACGCTATCTAAAACGTGTGATAATCAATCTTTTATTAATCAGGCTAAAATGGTTTTAATTTTCTGTGTTGATTTTCAGAAATGGTATGATTTATTTAATTATGAAAATTGCAGTCCTAGAAAACCAGGCGTAGGCGATTTATTACTAGCCACAACAGATGCGACCATTGCCGCACAAAATGCGGTTGTAGCTGCCGAAAGTTTAGGAATCGGATCTTGTTACATAGGTGATATTTTAGAGCAGCATGATTTACATAGAGAATTATTAAATCTAAGTGAGTATGTAGTCCCTGTATGCATGTTAGTACTTGGATATCCTGCAGAGGATCATTTTAAAAGACAAAAACCAAAACGTTGTCAATTAGAAGATATTGTTTGTGTTGATCAATATCATAGAAAAGACCAACAGGAATTAAAAAATATGTATGAATATAAAGCTGGAAATAAAACATTAAACGAATGGGCAACAGCTTTCTGTAAACGAAAATACAATTCGGATTTTTCAAAAGAAATGTCAAATTCTGTACAAAAATATATTGATCAATTTAAAAGTGAAGCCGATTAAGACTTCACTTCTTTTCTTATAGTTTTAATGCAATATTTACGCCATCACGAACTGCTTCCAAAGCTTGTGCTACACATGATGCATCACCAAATAAGTATGTTTCTTTTCCCGTTTCTCTAATAGCTTCATATAGACTTGGGTCTGGTTTTGAGCCTGTCGCATATACGATAAAGTCAAATTTTCCTAAATTTTGTGTTTCTCCACCTTTTTCAACCTTAACACCATCTTCTACTGATACAAGTTTTGTTTCTGTTAGTGCCTTGATTGGTAGACTTTGAATACGAGTCATTGTAGAAACTAAGTTTGCCGGAGATTCTCCATCACCAATATTCTTTTTCATTTCCAAAATTGTAACATGTGCATCCGGGTGCTTTTCACAAATATATTCACTTGCCTCAACGCCAACCATGCCTCCACCTACGACAAGGATATTTCCATGCACATCGACTTTATCACCTAAAATATCATGTGCTGTATAGGCATCTCCATTTGGTTTATTTGGAATAGAACCATTACATACTAGAATCACATCAAAATTATGTACATCATTCACTTTCACTTCATGATTTAAATGAACTGGAATATGCAATCTTTGACATTCATTTTCTAAATAATCAATCCATTTATGCATTTCTTTTTTCGGTGTAATCTTGCTAGCAAGATTGATCTGTCCACCTAACACATCACTTTTTTCAAAAACTTCTACATCAAGTCCTCTTAAAGAACACATTCTTGCAGTGCTTAATCCACCGATTCCGCCACCTACAATCATAATTTTTTTATTCGAAACAGTTGGTTCTATCTTTATTTCCATTTCATGACCACAGAATGGATTAATCACGCAAGTTCCATATAACCGCTTTGTTTGTTGTCCAACACATCCTGCAAGACATCCTGTACAAGGTGCAATTTGTGCATCTTTATGTTCTTTTGCCTTCTTGACAAAATCTGGATCTGCAAGTAAAGCACGACCTAGTACAATACCATCGACTTTCTCTTCCTCCACTAAAGAACGAGCCAATTTCGCTTCATTAATCTTTCCCACCAACAATACGGGTACGTGACTGATTTCTTTGATTCTTAAAGCTTCTGTCAAATTGGTTGCACACTCTTCTCCATGACTTGGCATAATTTTGTTTGGCAATTCATATTGAGATCCACCCGAAATTTCAAAGGCATCAACACCTCTTTTTTCTAATTCAGGTATCAATTGAAGTGTATCTTCAATTGTATTTCCACCTGGAATCTTCTCAGATCCAGACATTCTTAAAATAATTGGAAAATCATCTCCACATTTTGATTTAATCGCTTCTACCACTTCAAATAATAAGCGTGCACGATGCATTAGATTGCCACCATATTCATCTGTTCGCTTATTTTTTAAAGGACTCAAGAAAGAGCCTAGAAGCATATAGCCGTGAGCACAATGCAGTTCAATTCCATCAAAACCAGCCTGTTTTGCCTGATAAGAAGTATTTGCATACATGGAAATAATGTTTGGAATTTCTTCTATTTTTAATTCACGAGTTTGTTGGTACATCGAATTTAAATAGCCACTACTAGAAATTGGTGTAACCCCAAAGAATGAAGAGATACTTTCTGGCCCTGGATGTGTAATTTGAGGAATAATTTTTGTTCCATATGCATGGATCTTATCCGTAAACTTCTTATATTCCAAAATGCTTTCTTCACTTCTAAAACATAGCGTATTTCCTAAATAAGGTGTATTAGGGTCAACACTAGTCGCATCCGTAATAATACATCCTACTTCTCCTTTAGCTCTTTCAAGCCAATATGCCTGTTCTTGTAGTGTTGGGATTCCCGTTTGATCTCCATACCCTAAAGACATAGGAGCCATAAAGGTACGGTTTTTCAATATCATTGAACCAATTTTAAGTTCATCAAATAAAGTTGTCATATCGCTACCTACTTATTAATTTCTAATACTGCATGATAAGCATCTTTAAATGCATCTAAAGCAACACCTGCTTTCTTGCAGTCACCAACGATATATGTAGGAATATCTAAATCTGCATACATACTTGTGTCGTTTGCCTTTGAACCAACAGCCATAATGACACTATCATATGGATATTCTTTGCCACTGGCAACAACTGCATGATCATCAATTCGTTCTACAGTGGCACTTGTCTCAATTGTGATTGGCATTTGTGCCATCACAAACTGCGCTGTAATTTGACGTAATGGACCTAGATCCTGTAAAGCTTTTTCTTTCATTTCTAAAACAGTAACTTTCTTTTGTCTGGCAGCCAAGAATTCAGCGGTTTCAAAACCAACAAGACCACCACCAATAATGACGACGTTTTCACCTGGCACTTCTACTTTTTCACTCAATACATCATGTGCAACAATAGCTCTTTCACTACCTTCAATTGAAAGTACAAACGGACTTGACCCAATCGCAACAATGAGTGCATCCGGCTTAATTTCTTCTAGCATTTCCTTAGTAACAACAGTATTTAAGTGCACCTCAATTCCAGATTTTTGAACATCCAAAATCATTTTATCTACCGCATTCTTAAAGTCTTTTTTAGCTGAAATAGCCCCGGCCAATAAGAATTGTCCACCAAGACTTTCACTCTTTTCAAATAAAATTGGTGTATTGCCTGTTTCTTTTAAATCTAGAGCTGCTTCCATACCTGCAATTCCACCACCTAAGATGACAACTTTTTTAGAAGCAGATCCTGGTTTTAAGCCTAATGTTTCCTCTTCTAATAAGCCAGGATTTCGCATACAAGTAATGTGTTTAATCGCTGGATTATATAAGGATGCACAGAATGAGTCATAGCAGCCTTGGTTACATCCAATACAATAGCGAATTTGATTGACTTTACCAGCTCTAGCCTTGTTACAGAAATTAGCGTCGGCAAGTTGAGCACGTGCCATGACAACTAAATCGGCCTTGTCATCTTCTAAGATTTTTTCGGCAAATTCAGGCGTATTGATACGTCCACAAGGCATTGTCAACATACCCGTTTCTTTTCGAATGCGTGCAGCATCTTCTACGTTAAATCCATTTTCAATATCAACTGGTGCCACTTCATATAATGTAGCTGCCGTTAATATATTTCCACGACTAATATTTAATACATCAACACCTAATTCTTTAGCATCTTTACAGAATTCAATCACTTCTTCAACCGTTAATCCACCATCTAACATGTCATCATGACAATCTACACGCATGAATAGTGGCATATCTTCTGGCATATTGGCACGAATCGATTTAATACATTCCAATGGGAATTTCTTACGGTTTTCAAAAGAGCCACCCCACTCATCACTTCGATGGTTAATTCCACCTGAAAGCATAGAGTGTGGTAAATAGTTATGTGCACAATGGAATTCTAAACAATCAAATCCAGCTTCTACTGCACGTTTTGCAGCTTGGCCAAACTTATCTATTATATCGAGTAATCTTTCATTTGTGATAGCTGGCACTGTATATTGTGGACTTAATGGTAAGTCATTGGGCACTAAAATTTGAGCCGTTTGATCTGAAGCTACGGCTAATCCACCTTGCCATAATTGAATGCAAGTTTTTCCTCCAGCTTCATGCACGGCATCATTTAACTTTTTAAATCCAGAAATATATTTATCGTCGGCAATAGACAAAAATCCAAAAGGTGCACTGGCCGCATCAACACTTGTAACTTCAATTGTATTTAATCCATTTCCACCTTTTGCACGAGCCACATGATACGCAATCAACTTATCTGTAACACTCTTTCCATCTTCACTTTCCGCACTTTCATGTGTTCCCATCGCAGACATGACAACACGATTTCTTAATTCCATACCACGAATCTGTATGGGTTCAAACAATTTGTCAAACATATGATTCTCCTCCTTTTCGTATGTTTATTTCTTATTTTATTATACTTCAATTGTTAGCGGTTTCACATACACAAAAGAAAAGAGTTGTCATTCTTTGACAACTCGTATGGTTTCAATACCATAATATTTCATGACTTCAATAGAAGACTCACTAATCACTTCTCCTGGAATCACTGGAAGAATCGCAGGAGGACAAGATACAGTCACACTGGAGCATACTTGTCCTAATGATTTAGATACATCCAATGTTATGCTTGACGAAAATAAAGCTTGACGCACATTCATGGCTTTTTTAGATTGTTCTAATTTTGGTGGTTTATTTACTAAAATGGGCTTTCCCTCAATTCCACATAAACATGTCTCTAATCGTTTTAAATCATCCTTCGTATTATATGGAGATGGCATTAATACAATATAGTCTGAATCATAGAATTCAGGATAGATATCACATTCCATTAAAAGATTTGCGATTTCATTTCCAGTATAGCCAAACTCTTTTGTTGAAATCGTAATCTTCATGGGTTCACCAGATAAAATCGTGTATCCATGTTGAACCAACGTATTCTTTAATCCATCAACTCTTTGAATACATTCAAACAAAGATTTTTTAAACGTAGTATCCAACACCTCATTTGCCGCATCTAAAGATGCCATAATCAAATAGGATGGGCTTGTGGAAGAAAAATATTCCATAAAATGTTTAACGTCATTTTTCCATACTTGATTCAAAGAATCACTTAAATGAAGATAAGCTCCCCCTGTAAGTACAGGCAGTGTTTTATGGGCCGAATCACAACATAGATCAGCACCCAAATCAATAGGGTATAAAGAATCTTTTAGAAAACGAAGATATGCACCATGGGCATTATCAATGGCGAGTAATACATTATGTTTTTTACATACACTAGCTAAAGACTTAATATCCAAAAGATTTCCTAAATAGTCTGGATTGGTCAGATATACAGCCGTTGGAAGACTTTCAATAATCGCCTTTTCTAAATCCTCTGCATGTATCTTACAAGATAAATAATCACTATTTCCATATAACCATTCAATCTCAAAATCTAATAGTGCAGCCGCATGAATAAAACTTCGATGCGCATTTCTTCCTGCAAGAATTTTAGGCTTCTTGCCTTTACTTTTGGCATCTTGGCATAATATCGTGCACATCGTTTGAATGCATAAAGTAGAGCCTTGCGTTGAATAATAGGTTGGACAGCCAAATAAGTTTGAAGCATTTTGTTCACTTTCCTTAATGATTCCCTCTGCCGCAAACAATTCATCAGCTCCATAAATTTCTGTAAGATCCATTCCTTCAAAACCAAGAATGCCAGCGCCTTTATGGCCTGGCATATGCATTCTTACAGGTGATTTTTCTTGATATGATTTTAGAAAACTAACAATCGGCGTCTTCATGATTATTTTCTTTCATATCACGAATAATAGCTACGGCAAGGGCACACTCTAGTCGTTTACAGAATAGTTCACAACCCTCTTTATACACACCTTTGACAGATCCTGTCGCATGGTATGCATTGGCGGCACATCCTCCAGAACAATAAAGTCTTGCCCAGCAATCTGCACATTCTTTACGTGCATATACGTTACATGATGCAAATTCATCCTGAATCTTTTTGTTTGTGACACCCGTATAAATGTCTCCTAATTTAAAGGCTTCTTCTCCTACAAATTGGTGACAAGGATATAAATCTCCCCATGGTGTTACGGCCATATATTCAGTTCCTGAACCACATCCTGAAATACGTTTATAAATACATGGTCCACCTTTTAAATCAATCATATAGTGATAGAAAGTAAATGGATCTTTCTTCTCATCATATTCCAACATCAACTTCGCTAAATCTTCATATTGTTTCATAACAAATTCACGATCCGCTTCAGTTAGTGCAGAAGGATCATCTGACTTGGCAACAACAGGTTCCATACTTAATTCTCTAAAACCTAAGTCTAACATTTGTTGCACATCTTTTAAGAAGTCTGGATTGGCATGAGTAAAAGTACCACGCATATAGTAATTTTTACCTTCACGAGCCTTTACTAACTTTTGGAATTTAGGAACGATTGTATCAAAACTTCCCTTACCAGAATAATCCACACGATAACGGTCATGAACTTCTTTACGTCCATCTAAGCTTAATACAACATTGCTCATTTCTTTGTTCGCAAATTCAATTACGTCATCATCAATCAACATACCATTTGTCGTTAGTGTAAAACGGAAATTCTTTCTAGCATCTTTTTCAATACTACGAGCATACTCAACTAATTGTTTAACCACATCAAAGTTCATTAGTGGCTCTCCACCAAAGAAATCCACTTCTAAGTTTCTGCGTGTTCCTGAATTTTCCACCAAGAAATCAAGAGCTCGTTTTCCCGTTTCAAAACTCATTAATGCACGGTCCCCATGGTATTTTCCTTGGCTGGCAAAACAATACGAGCAATTCAAGTTACAAGTATGGGCAATATGAAGACATAAAGCTTTAATAACACCACTTGTCTTAGCCTTTAACTGTCCTGCCATAGGTTCATATGTATCTTCACTAAATAAACGACCTTGTTCTTTTAATTCTAAAATCTGGCCGTAACATTCTTCTAATTCAGATGTTTCAACACTAGGATATTTCTCCTTCATTTCTAAAACCAAGGTATTTTTATCTTTATCTAAAAATTCAGCAATCATATCATAAGCAATTTCATCTACCACATGAATGCTTCCTGAACAAATATCCAATACAATATTCTGATCAAACATCTTATACTGATGAATCATCTATATTTCCTCCTCAAAATTTAAAAAATGCTGCCTTAAAGGCGGCATTAAAAATGCCGAATCACTTCGGCATTTCTTAATTACTTACTTTCTTTATTATTTTCGCAAGCTTGGTTAGCGATTCCGCAGCTAGTTTTACAAGCTGATTGGCAAGAAGTTTGGCATTCTCCACATCCACCATTTTTTGCGCTTTCACACAAGTTACGAGTATCTACTGTATTAATATGTTTCATGATTATATACCCCCATATAAATTCCTCTTTATTTTAACACGCCAACAAAAGAATATCAAATTAAAAAGGCATTCCGAAGAATACCTTTATAAACTATTTAGAACTTTCTTCCTTAGTACGGAATACGTAGCGACTAGTTACTGTAGCACCTTCTGGAGCACCAGAGTAAGAAGCATATTCTTTGTTCATAGCTTTGATTTCATCCATTACACTTTGTAATGTTTCAAGTTCTCCAACACCTAAATCTACCTTTTCTTTTAATTGATCCAATCCTTCAGATTTGAATTGTTCGTTACCCTCATACAATTGTTTAGCACCTGAATTCAATGTTTCAAATGCCTTACCCAATGTATCTAATCCATCAGCCATTTCATTGAATGTTCCACTCTGTCCAGCAAGTGTTCCTGTTGCATCTGATAATGCACTAGCACCACCATTTAATGTAGCACTATTTAAAGATAATGTTTTACTTCCCTCAGCTACTTGAGTAATACCTGCTTGAGATTTCTTTTGAAGTTGAGTTAATCCAGCATTTACTTGTTGAACACCACCTAAGATTCCTTCTGAACCTGCAGATAATTGTTTTGTAGCAACCTGCAATTTAGTTACCAATTGCTTGAAATTCATTGTTGAACTTGCAGAAGTATAAGTATCTAACATTGAATTCATATCACCTAATGTATTGATGGCACTTTTAACATCCCCAGCTAATCCTGCTGTTCCATCTAAGTTCTTACCTAAGATAAGTGCCTTTGCGCCATTTAATTGTTCATTCATTCCTGCTAAAGTTTTTTCAATTTTACTAATTTCACCATTTAGCTCATTAATGTGTTCTACAAAATCATTTGTCTTAATTTCATCAAATGACTTTAATTCACCTAAAGTAATGTGACTTAGCTGCATTCCGTTTTCAACAGTAGGTGCTTCAACCTTTTGAGCAGCCCCTAACTTATAATTTCGAATTTGAGCTGCTAAGACTGAATTTCCTTCAGTTTCCGCTTTTTGTGCCGCACTCTCAATTTCACTATTTGCGCCGGCGTATGCTTTATCAATATTACTATTTGCCGTATTTACAGCTGTACTGATTCGTGAATTGATTTTATCAATTTGATCATTAATATCTTTTACTTTATTTGTAATCTCTTCATTGTGTGAATCGATAACATTTTTATCATTATTAATTTGTGTTTGTAAAGTAGCAACATCCTCCATCACAGTACCAATTTTTTGTGTTAATTCACCAGTTTCTGAATTAGCTAAAGTATCTAATGTCTTTACAGCCTCGCCTAAAGTAGATTGTAAAGTTGTCAATGTCTGTACATCACTACCTAACAGAGTCTTCATACCTTCTAACGTTTTAATAGATGTAGAAACTTGATTTTGCATAGTCTCCAATTGATCTGGTGTAATCGCATTGACTTGTGCTTTTAATTGTTTTAAGCCTTCATTTAATTGGGTTGCACCATCCAATAGATTTGTTTTCCCTTGACCTAAGTTACCTGAAACTCCAGTTTGAATTTGAGATACACCTTGAGGAATTCCATATAATTGTTGACTTCCAGCAGCTAAAGTATCCACACCATTTGTATAAGCAGTTAATCCTGTTTGTAAGGCTTTAACACCATCATTTAATTGGATAGCACCTGCAGATAATTGTCTTACTTGATCAGATGAACCTGTTAATGGAGCGGCTTGTTCTTTTAATTGAGTTGTCCCATCATACAATTGTTTAGAACCATCGATCAATTGATTGTCGGCTTCCATTAATTGATCAATTCCATCTGTTAATTCAGATACGGAACCAATTTCACCTAATTCACTTGCCAAATCAATTTCATTTGTCATGCCAACCATTATAGATCCTAAATCAAAATCATTGACATCCGCTTCTACTGTTACATCATCACTGATTCCTAATTGATTATTTACTTTGTCTAAACCTGCAGATTTTAATGTTTCATTCAAGCCTGGAATATTCGCAAATGCCAACATTTCATTTGTTCCATCATTAACAATCTTACCAGATTCACATTTTACATTTGAGAACTTGCCAGTACTCATATTCAACATACCACCAGCTAAATAACTAGGGTGAATTACGATAGATTTGCCATTGATATTTTTAACTTCTGAATAATTATTTGTGAAAGAAATAGTTAATTTCAAATGACCAGACTTACCTTCCATATCTTTTGCAGGCATCTCTTGACCATCTAATTCATAACGAATCTTAACAGACACTGGAAGTTGTTTTGTGGCTGTTCCTTCATAATACACATCATTTTCTTTCGCATTCCATGTATATGTATTTCCATCTTTTGAAGGTTTTTCATTTGATTTAATGTTCTTAACATCTGTTAAGTTTAAAGTTTCTTTAATATTATTAATTCCATCCTCATCATGTAACCAGCTAGATACGATTGTATCGCTGATGGAACCATCAGAGTTTAATACAGAATAAACAGTTTCTGTTTTTTCTGTAGGATTTTCATCATTACTTTGCGCAAATACAGTCACAGGCATCATACTTCCTGCCATAACTGCACTCAACACTACACTACCAACTACTTTTACTGTATGACTTAAACTCATATTTATTCTCCTTTCGCTTCCATGTTTGATTCTAGCCAATTCTTTGTCGTCTTTTCAATGAACTTGTGGCAGAAAATCAACAATGAAGGTAATACTAATAAAATACTTACGACTGAAATTAATGCACCACGTGCTAATAAAATGACTAATGATTTAATTAAATCCATCTTAGCTACAAAGCTTACACCGATACATGCGGCAAAGAATGAGAATCCACTTGTCATAATGGAAACACTCGATTTTTCCATCGCAATCAAAGCCGCTTCCTTAACCTTCTTACCATGCGATAATTCTTCTTTAAAACGCGTTGTCATTAAGATGGCATAGTCTACTGTGGCACCCAATTGAATAGTTCCAATAACCATACTTGCGATAAATGGAAGTGTAGTTCCTGTAAAGAATGGAATACCCATATTGATTGTGATCGCAAATTCAATTGTTAGTACTAAAATGACTGGAAGTGCAAATGATTTAAATGTTAAGGCAACAATGATAAAGATCATGATTACAGATAATACGTTAACCATCGCAAAGTCTGTATTTGTTGTTGTGATCAAATCACGTGTCATACTTCCTTCTCCACCAATCATACCCTTCTTATCATATTTATGAATGATGGTATCCATTTTATCTAACTGTTTATTTAATTTATCGGTTGCAGCTTTATAATCACTGTTCACAACAATTAATTTCTTTCCGCCATTTTGGAAAATATCCTTTACTACACTTGGAGTAAAGTTGGATGCAAGTCCTGGACCCACAAATTCTTCATACGCTAATACATTATGAATTCCTTTTAAATTTTTGATTTCAGAACACATATTCTGAATTTCATTCGTTGTTAATTTATCATCCACTAAAACGAAATGTGTCGTTGTCATATCAAATTTATCTTTTAACTGATTTGTACCAATGATACTCGCAAAATCGCCTGGCATACCAGAAATCAAATCATAATAGATATTTGTATGTGCCTGACCATATCCAAACGGAATGAAGATCAACACAAAGGCAACAAGAATCTTTTTATAGTGATGAATCACAAAACGAGGAACTCTATGTAACTCATTCAAAATTGTTTTATGTTTGTACTTTTCAATCGTCTTATCAAAGAACATCAACAAACTTGGCAAAATGAAGATAGTTGATAATACACCAAGAACAACACCTTTGGCCATAACGATACCAATATCTCTACCTAGTGTTAACTGCATTACACACAAGGCAACGAAACCAGCAATTGTTGTGATTGAACTTGAAGTAATTGAAGTAAACGTAGCTTTGATGGCCTTAGCCATAGCCTCTTCATTTGGAAGTTTTTGTTTTTCTTCTTGATATCTATGTAATAAGAAGATGGAATAATCCAATGTTACAGCTAACTGTAATACAACGGCCAAAGCCTTTGTGATATAACTAATTTCACCTAAGAATACGTTTGTACCAAAGTTATAAACAATTGGGAAAATCATTCCTAGCATAAATACAACTGGAGCAATCGTACTCTCTAATCCTAAGAACAATACGATCATACATAATACAACCGCAATACCTGCATAGATTGGCGTATCATGTTCTGTTTGATCTTTAGTATCTTCACTGATGGCTGACATACCACCTAAATAACAATCATCTTTTGTATATTTTTTTATTTTACTAATCGCATTCATTGTACGCATTGACGATGTTGGCTCTTTAAATGTAACAATCATCATTGTGCTGTCACCAGAATATAACATATCCTGAATGCTTTCTGGAATTGCCTGTTTTGGAACAGAGATATCCAATACATCATCTCTCCAAATACATTTTTCAACTCCATCTATTTTATTGATCTCTTCCTTAATTTTTGCGGCCTCTTGATCCGTCTTGTTGTTGACAACCAAGAAGTCTACACTCGATAAGTTAAAATCATCTCCAAGAATCTTTTGTGTTTTCATAGATTCTGAAGTCGAAGGTAAATAAGATAATAAATCGTAATTAATATTTGTATTGAAATAACCAATTGCACTTGGAATCAAAAGAACAATGGCCACAGCCAAAATCATATTACGATATTTAACTATCCATTTTGACATCTTATCCATATCGAATCACCTTTTTTCTATCCTTTCCTGTACTACGTGATGAGTATAGTACCAAACTGACCAGTAGTCAATATTTTTATTTTATTTTTTTCAAATTCCAAATATACAATTGTTTTAATATGTTCAATAGGTCATTTTTATTTGTGTTTTCTAAATTATTGTTTATAATAAGGATGGTGATACGCATGAAAAGTAAGATAATCGAAAACAAGAAAATAAAAGAAAACAACCTCTTACAGGCTGCCTTTAATCTATTCACAAAAGAAGACATCACAAATGTCTCTGTTAATGATATTGTAAAAAACGCGGGAGTCGCAAAAGGGACTTTCTATCTTTATTTCAAAGATAAATATCAAATACGCGATATTCTAATTCAAAAAGAAGCACATCGCCTATTTGAAGAGGCCCACAAACAATTAGAGAAAAATGATATTCGTAATTTTGAAGACTCTGTTATCTTCTTGATTAATCAAGTATTGATTCGACTAGAAAACAATCCATTGATTTTAAAATTCGTTGAAAGAAACCTATCTTGGGGCGTGTTCCATGCCCAATTAAATACGGCTATCGATAATGATAGTTTCAGCCTTATAAAAGAGTTTAATGAAATCGCAACCGTAAATGGATACGAATTCGAAAATTCAGAAGTCATACTCTATCTTATAGTTGAACTTACAGGAAGTACTTGCTACAACAGTATTCTTCATAGTCAACCACTTCCTATCGAAGAATATAAACCCATTCTTTTCGATTCCATTCGTGCTATCCTTTCCCAAGGAAAGAAAAAAAGCTAGGAAAAGCCTAGCGTACAATAATATAAATCATATAAATGACATATACGAGGATCATAAAGATCCCCTTTTTTCTTGTCATTGTATCTCCTTTTTTGGCAATGCCATAAATCAAAAGAGATACACCAATCAAGACAAAAGTATCAATAATATTCTGTGAAGTAGCTGCAATTGGATGAATTGTACTTGAAGTACCCAAAATAAACAAAATATTCATAATGTTACTTCCAATCGCATTTCCCAAAGATAAACCACTCTCACCTTTTCTTGCCGCAACAACACTTGTTACTAACTCAGGCAATGAAGTTCCAATAGATACGACAGTTAAACCAATCAACGTATCACTCATACCAAGCATAGCTGCAATCTGTTTTGCACTATCTACAGTGATGTCTCCACCCCAAATAATACACGCAACACCGATCACGATATAAATCAAGCATTTGATTCCCGATAAAGTTTCAACTTCCTCATCCTCAACACGATTCTTTTTAGCACTACGAATCAAATTTAAAATAAACAATACCAAACCAACCAAGAAGATCATGCCTTCAAAGCGATTCAACATTCCATTTAACACAAAAATCGAAAGTAAAATACTAACTAAAATATTGATTTTTAAATCACGATTCAAAATATCCTTGTCCATTAAAAATGGAGCAATGACTGCACTTGTTCCAACCACAACCAAAGTATTGAAAATATTAGAACCCACAATATTTGAAATCGCAATTTCATTACTGCCCATTAAGCCAGCCGTAATACTCACACTCGCTTCTGGTAAGCTTGTTCCGAGCGCAACAATTGTCAAACCAATAATAACTGAAGGTACTTTTAACTTACGAGCCACACTTGCACTGCCATCCACAAACAAGTCTGCACCCTTCATTAAAAGGACCATACCTAAAACTAATAAAAGAAATACCATTTTCTCAATCCTTTCAAAGTCACTTTATTATATCACAGACTGAAAAGAAAAGAAGAGATTTTTCATCTTGTCCTATCAATCGTCACAAACATTGAACAAAAGAATTAATCCATCTTTGCGACCATCTCTTTGCAGCTTGGCCTAAGCTTTCATCAATAGCTTTTTAATCGACTCTTCACTTACTGAGAAGATCGATGTGATACTTGAAACATTAAATCCTTTTTCCATTCCCCAATAAAGAAGTCGACAAAATAGGCATCGTTTTATCTTTTGATTTATTCATCTAATACGCAATTAATAGTGGCTTTTCTAGAAAACTGGCATTTGTTAAGATATTTTTACAATTAAATATAGAATTTATTGACCAAAATATGTATAATAAACCCATAAAGGGAGTAGCCTGCACATATATGTGTTTACAGCTTCGTCAATACGATGTTAAATCCGGACTGTGATGAAATGGCAAGACTTTGGTATATAAGACCAGAGTCTTTTTATTTTTATCTGGTCCAGGAGGAAAACATATGAATATAATTTTATTAGTATTAGGATTTATTCTACTACTAAAAGGAGCCGATTGGTTCGTCGATGGATCAAGCAGTATCGCATCACGCTTTGGCATACCCCAACTTGTCATTGGACTTACTATCGTTGCGATGGGAACCAGTCTTCCAGAAGCCTTTGTTTCCATTACAGCTGCATTAAAATCCAATGCAGCCATCACAATTGGAAATGTTGTTGGAAGTAATATTTTAAATGTAGGAATCATTCTTGGCATTACAGCACTCATTCGTCCATTACATATTCAAAATAGTACAATCAAATATGAAATGCCATTTATGATGCTTGTAACACTTGTATTGATATTATTAGGCATCAACACAACAATTTCTCGTTTAGATGGAATTATTATGTGGGTATTCTTTCTTGGTTACTTATACTACATCTTTATAATGTCTAAGAATCAAATGGAAGAAACTGAAATCAAAAAAACAAACCCATTATTTATTCCACTCGGACTTGTATGTTTAATGATTGGAAGTAACTTTGCGGTAGATGCAGCCACAAACATTGCCATCTCATTAGGTGTCAGCCAAAGATTTATCGGACTAACTATTGTTGCCTTAGGAACATCCTTACCAGAACTTGTCACTTCTGTAACTGCTGCAAAAAAAGGCAATGCCGACATCGCGATTGGAAACATCATCGGATCTAATATCTTTAATATCCTATTTGTCGTAGGGGCTAGTGCACTTATTACTCCCGTACCTTTTGAACCTAACTTTATCATCGATTCCTTTGTCGCAATATTGATTGGTCTTGTCCTTTATATTTGCACTAAAAAAACAAGAGTACTCGACAAAAAAGCCGGCATACTCTTGTTAGTTACATATTTGATTTACTTTATTTATCTTCTTTACTAGTCTTCAACAAATCACGAATCTCTTCTAATAAGACAACAGTATCTTCTTTTTTAGGTTCTTCCTGATTAAGTTGATCATTTGTTGTCTTTTTAAAATGAGCCAAAAACTTCAACATTTTGACGTACTCTCATCATTAAAATGACGAGATTCTCTTTCTCTCATTGCGAGAAATGGAGCATCGCAAAGCTTTCAGCATGGTTCTAGGTTGCATATAGTCTTTGCATAGCTCTTGTTTTTTGAGCATTTCCAATCCATGTGGACCGTACTCTGTAAACTCATACTGCATCCAGCAGGGCTTACGCCTTAGACCTAACTGGATGAGAGATTCTTTATACTAGAATCCAAAGCATGATTTCATTGTGTGTCCACATTTTTTCATATCTAGAATCAATGTGTCCTGCATTGCGACAAAGTGTGAAAAATCAAGATGACAGGCTTTAAAATCAAGTGCAGTCAATGTATCGTCAGTATGACAAATTAGAAAAGCAGAATATAAAAACGTTTCTCAGATTCACTTAATTCCAATACTTAACAATACGTTACAAGCAAGTACTGTAACCATTGTACCAATGCTTAAATCAATACCAAGTGCAGTCGCAAAGAATGTGATCATCAATGACATCAAAATCGAAACTGCATCCATATCGATAGTTATCCCTAAAGGAAGAGTCAACGAAGTAATTTCTTCTGGAATGCCAATTTTTTCAGTTGCACACTTTAATGAAATGGGAATCGTAGCACTACTTGAACAAGTACCAAACGCATTCAATCCTGCAGGTGTGATATCCTTAAAAATTTGACCATACCACCATAAATAATAAACGCACATAAATAGAACGTAATATACAATGCCAATAATACTTGTCCTAATTGAAGCATTGTATCCACACCATTTGAATACATAACTGTAGCGATACATGCGAATACTCCAAATGGAGTCACATACATGATCTTACTAATAATAAAAGTAGAAATTTGATAAATGGAATCACGCAAATTAATAAATGGATCCGCCTTTTCCTGAACAGCCAAACATGCAAGTCCAATAATTACCGCAAAAGCTAATACTTAATGTATATTTCCTGATTCGAAAGCTTCCACTGGATTTGGCGGAATAATATTCTGTAAAGTATCCAACAATCCATTAAATGTCGCAGCCTCCACTTGTGTTTTTGTCGTAACAATATGCACATTCTTACCCAAATGCAACATACGAGGCAAAACCAATCCTAAACCTGAAACTAAAGCCGTTGTACCCGTATACCATAATAAGGTATATAAACCTACCTTACCTGTTTTGGCAATATCCCCAATTCCAATGATCCCCATAACTAAACTTGTGAATACAAGTGGGGAAATCATCATTTTTAATGCCGACATATAAATAGTGGAAACCACACTCAATGCCCATATTTGCCCATTCCGGCATAATAATTCCAATAATAACACCGGCAATCAACCCAATAAAAATACCAAGCGTTATATTATATCCTTTCTTTTTTATACTCATTCTACAATAATGTAAATATTTTACCATATCATTACATAATTATAAAAATTTACATACGCTCTAAAAAAGACACTGCCTAAAACAGTGTCATTTGATTTTCTTCATCCAATCCCTCTAAAGCATTCATATCCGCTAACTTTTCAACTAATGTTTTTGAAAGCTGTGTACGCTTCAGTACATCTTCCTTAGATAGGAATGGTTTTTCTTCTCTTGCCTTTACAACAGACAAACCTACGTTTGAACCCAAACCATCAATACTTGTGAAAGGCGGAATAATCGCTTTTGGATCGTCTGGATCCACAATAAATTCAGTAGCCGCACTACGATTAATACTAATGTTTGAGAATCTAAATCCACGCAAAACCATCTCTAAAGCAAGTTCTAACGTATCATAAATAGCTAACTCTTTATCACTTGGCTTTTGTGTTTTATCCTCTTTCATATGTTTGATATCCGCCATTCTTTGGCGAATTGCAGCCTCACCCTGAATCATGGTCTGCACATCATAAGCATCACAACGTATACTAAAATACATACAATAATAATGTACTGGCATATGTACCTTAAACCACGCAATACGCACAGCCATCATAACATAGGCAACCGCATGGGCTTTAGGGAACATGTACTTAATTTTTGTACAAGAATCAATAAACCATTCTGGTACATTGTTCGCCTTCATTTCGGTAACCCACTCATCTTTTAAACCTTTACCCTTACGAACACTTTCCATGATCGTAAATGATAATTTTGGTTTAACACCATACCCCATCAAATCAACCATGATATCGTCACGACAACCAATAACTTCATTCAACTTACAAGTACCATTATCAATTAGATCTTTGGCGTTTCCCAACCAAACATCGGTACCATGAGACAAACCAGAAATTGTGACTAATTCCGCAAACGTTGTCGGCTTTGTAAGTTCAAGAATACCACGAACAAATGGTGTACCAAACTCAGGAATACCCGCGGCTCCTGTAACTTCATTATATTTTGTCGTATCGATTTTTAGTGATTCAGTTGTCGAGAATATAGCCATAGTTTCCTGATCATTCATAGGAATCTGACGAACATTCACCCCTGTTATTCTCTCCAACATTTTCATAGCTGTAGGATCGACATGACCTAAAATATCAAATTTTAAGATATTATCATGAATCTGATGGAAATCGAAGTGCGTTGTTTTCCAAGTCGCATTTGGATTGTTTGCAGGATATTGAACAGGCGTAAAATCATGCACATCCATATCCAATGGCACAACGACAATACCACCCGGATGCTGACCCGTTGTTCTTTTTACACCTTCACAACCCTTAGCCAAATCTACACGCTTTGCCTCATTAAAAGGCTCACACTCCATCTCTTCTTCATATCCTTTAACATAACCATACGCCGTCTTCTCCTGAACCGTACCTACAGTACCTGCTCTAAAGACGTGATCATCTCCAAATACTTCTTTTGTATAGGCATGGGCATTCGGTTGATATTCACCGGAAAAGTTCAAATCGATATCGGGAACTTTATCCCCCTCAAAACCTAAGAATGTTTCAAACGGAATATCCTGACCATCTCCACGCATGATTTCACCACAAACCGGACACAGCTTATCCGGCAAATCAAAACCAGACTTAGCTTCATCCCCCTCTAAAAACTCATAGTGCTGACAATTTTTACATACATAGTGAGGTGTTAATGGGTTTACCTCAGTAATATTGGACATTGTCGCAACAAAACTAGATCCTACAGATCCACGCGAACCTACAAGATATCCATCATCATTACTCTTCTTAACTAGTAAGTGTGAAATATAATATACTACATAGTAACCATGACCAATAATACTATCTAACTCACGAGTTAAACGTTTCTCTACGATGTCTGGCAAATCATTTCCATACCATTGGTGAGCTGTTTCAAAACAAATATCACGCAACTTTTGGTCAGACCCCTCAATGTCAGGTGGATACAACTTATCTTTGATTGGAAAGATAGGCTCTGTTAATAACTTCAATTTATTTGTGTTTTCCACAACAACCTCATAAGCTACATCTTCACTCATCCATTCAAATGCCTTCAACATCTCATCTGTCGTCAACAAATGCTGATTTGGATTGCTCGTAGCTTTACGCGCTTGTTTATTATAAATATATAGAGGATGTCTAGCATTACCAATTGCCTTGGCATTAATATATACATCACGAAGACGTTTCTCATTAGGATTCACATAGTGTGCATCACTTGAAGCAATCACCATCTTACCCGCTTCTTTTGCGGTATCATAGATAAACTGCAAATACCACTTCAAATCATCCACATCTGTAATGCTTCCACGATCCAATAAATTCTTATAACACTCTAATGGCTGTAACTCAATGTAGTCATAATAGCCCATAGCTTCCAATAATTCTTTTTTACTTCGCGTATGCGCCAATTCAAAAATTTCACCATTCTGACAAGAAGAACCAATTAATAAGTTGCCGTTATCCCACTTCTTTGAGATTTCCTCCTTAATAATACGAGGCTGACCATTTTCTTTACCCATACTCACCAAATATTGTGTATGTGATAAAGTAATCAATTCAAACAATTCTTTTAAACCATCCTTATTCTTTGCAAATACCGTCATATGATATGGACGATTTCTCTCATATGGTTTTTTCGAAGCGTATTTCTCACATCCACTTTCCATATCAACTAATGTATCTAAAGTAGCTTCATGTCCTAATTGATTCATCATATTATACATGACTTGTGAAAGTACATCCGCATCATAGTCGGCACGGTGCGCACCTTCACCATCATAACTCACACGATAATGACGACATACACTTCCTAGATTAAATCGCTTTTGATCATCCGGAAGCATCGCATACGATAGTGGCAATGTATCAATCACAGGATTTGTCAGTTCATCACGACCTGTTTTTCTGCAGGCTGCATTCATAAAGCCAACGTCAAATGTCGCATTATGTGCAACTAAAATAGAATCTCCAATAAATTCTAACAACTCATCTAAAGCATCTTCAATAGGTTTTGCACGATCTACATCATTTTGTGTAATATGCGTTAAATTTGAAATGTGGGCAGGAATTGTACGCTTTGGATTAATGAACCTCTGTAAACGTCCAACCTCTTCACGATTTTTGATCTTAACCCCACCAAATTCAATAATTTCATCACGCGTATTTGAAAGACCCGTTGTTTCTAAGTCAAACACGACAAATGTTGCATCTTCAAGTTTGCGATGATCATTATTATATACAATATGATATTTAGAATCTGCCACAAGCATTTCACAACCATACAACATTTTAAATTCACGATTCGGATCTTGTTTGACCAAAGCCTCAATCTTATGTTGTGCCATTGGAAAAGCCTGTACGACCTGGTGATCACACACACCGATAGAATCCATACCCCAGTCATAGGCAGTCTGAATAAATTCTTCGATTGCACAAACACCATCCATTTCTGAAAAATTAGAGTGAACATGCCATTCCGTTCTTTTTACTTTCGCATGATCTTCTCTTTTCTTTTCCTTTGAGATTTCTAATTTACGAACCATAAAAGAGTCGCACTTTGAGAATGAATCATAAACAACTTCACCCGTTAACACAACATGCATGCCTTTTTTTACCGCTTGAATCTCTTCAATAGGACATCTTGCCCCTTCAAAACGTTTGGCAACAATCGCATCATCATAATCACTGATATACAACATCTGCAAAGTTTTACCACTCTTCATAACACGATTATCAATATCGAAAATATGTCCTTCAATTTGAACATTTGAATAGCCCACTCGTAAATCTGCAATCTTATATGTTGTAGCTGATTCCTTCTTATAGCTGTTTGAAGAAGGATACTGCTTCTTAACTGGCTCTTGTTTAACAACTGGTGCACTCACTTGAACCTTTGCCGTTTCAATCTCTATATCATCTTCAACTTTTTTACACACAATTTCCTGCGTAATCCCTACATCCTCTAACTTTTCCATTAATGAAGGTAAAGCCAAATTTAAAGCAGCAAGACGAGACTCATCGCGTGTAGAAAAACAGATTGTATCATTTTCCAAATAAGGATGCAGAAAGCGAAAATCCTTCACATCACTATATTTTTCCACAAAATAATTTACATAACGATCCAGTTCATCCATTTCAATAACGCTATTCTTTGTGTGCATATGCAACTTTACATGAGTATGCAAAGAAAGCTGAAGCTTAGTAATGATCTGTTCATAAATTTCCAAAGGAATTACATTCTCAAATTCAATGTAAAAATCAACCATTTTATGCGCTGTATGAAATACAGGATTCTCATAAAAAGTCGCATTTTTAAAATACGCATATAATTCCGGATCTAGTAATTTCTCAAATACTTCCATTTTATTTTGCCATCTTTTCAAAAGCATCCTTAGCTGCTTTTTGTTCCGCCTTTTTCTTTGTGCTGCTCGTTCCCTGACCTAATAAAATATCATCTAAATACACACCCATTGTGAAGGTTGGTGCATTACTTGGACCTTTTTCTTCTAACAATTTATATTGAATTGTCTTTCTAGAATCTGCCTGAATCACCTCTTGTAAATGTGTTTTATAGTCTGTAACAGCCTCACTCTTTTCTTGTTTAAATACTGGCTTCATATATTTTGTCAAAATCTCGTCACAAACGGCATATCCCTGATCAATATAAATAGCTCCGATGCAAGCTTCAAATTGATCGGCCAAAATACTTTCTCTATGGCGTCCACCCGTTTTTTCTTCACCAACACCTAGACGCAAGAATTCATACCATCCTAATTGTCTATTCAATACGGCTAATGTAGATTCACACACTGTCTGTGCACGAAGTGTTGTCATTTGTCCTTCACGCATTTTGGGTTCCATCAAAAATAATTGTGTAGCACTCCAAATTTGTAAAACAGAATCTCCCATAAATTCTAAGCGCTCATTGTCTCCCATTTCACGATGATGTTCATTGGCATACGAAGAGTGTGTACAAGCTTCTAGATAAATATCTTCATCTTTATATTGATATCCATTTGCCTTTAACCAATCAATAAACTTTTCCATTTTATTCTTCTCCTTTTTTAAGATCTTCTAATACACAAGCAGGAACAAATCCCGAAATGTCCTGACCATATTTAAATAGTTCTCTTACGTTTGAACTTGAGTACAAACTATATTCAGGACGAGTAAATAAACATACTGTCTCAATGTCCTCATTCAATCTTGCGTTCATAAACGCCATGTTTTGCTCGTATGTACAATCCACACCATTACGAATTCCACGTACCAGCACAGTCGCATTCACACTTTTGCATGCCTCGACAACTAATCCCGACTGAATCTTGCATGTTACGTTTGACAAGTGCTTCGTTGATTCATTCAACCATTTTAATCTTTTTTCCTCTGTAAACTCATTATTTTTATCTGAGTTTGGCGAAATAAAGACCACTAACTGATCAAACAACTTACTTGCTCTTTCAATAATATCTAAATGACCATAAGTAACTGGGTCAAATGTTCCGCAAAATGCTGCTATTTTCATTCTTAATTCTCCTCTTTTTGATAATAAGAAATACGCGTAATACCATATGTCTTCTCTTTATATTTTATGAATGAAGCTATTTTTTCTGGCCACACCTCTTCTTGCAGGCTTTCCACTACAATAACTCCATCTGATTTTACAATATCCAAATCCTCTAATTTTTGAATCAACTTTTCATTTTCCTGTTTCGCATACGGAGGATCAATATAAACTACATCATACTTTAAAGTCAAACGCTCCAATACACTAAAAATATTTCCACAAATAATTTTGGTCTCTTTTTCTGCCTTTAAATTCTTTACATTCTCCTTAATGACAGAAATGGCCCCTTTATTATTGTCCACCAAAGTCGCATGATCCATTCCGCGACTCACAGCTTCTAAGCCCATATTTCCAGTTCCACTGTAACAATCTAAAAAGTTACCACCATCAAACATGTTCCCCAAACTTGAGAAGATGGCCCCTTTAATTTTATCTTGTGTTGGTCTAGTCGCATCATTTTTAGGACTTTTTAATGATCTAGACCCATATTTTCCCGCTACAATTCTCATGATAATCGATCCATCTCCCTTCTTCGGATTGCACAAATGCAGTTTTGTGCCAATCCCATTGTCAACATAATTGAAATCAAGCTTGTACCTCCACTACTTATAAATAGTAGGGGTACTCCGGTAAAAGGAATCAGGCTAGCCACACCACCAGCATTCAAAAAGAAGTGCATAAATAGATAAACGCCTGCGCCACCCAATATTATTTTGTACATATCCTCACTTGTTTTAAAGGCATAATAAAATAAGCGAAATTCAATAATTCCATACAGAATAACCAATCCAAACAAACCAAAGATACCTGTTTCTTCAATCAATACAGCTAAAATATAGTCATTGTCAGCCTGTGTTAAATAACCATATTTACGTGCCGAGTTTCCAATGCCTTTTCCAACAATATTCGAGCTTGCGATTCCATACAAAGAATTGGCTGGTTGATATCCATCCCCATAAACATCGTTATATGGATTTTTGAAGTTTTCAGCACGCACCGCAATATGTCCAAATGACGTATGTTTTAAGATTTCATTTCCTATATTTGTAAATCCAAACAAAACAACGCCAGAAATAATTCCTCCATAAATAAGTACTTTTAATACGCGTTGTGTATGTTGTAAAACAGGATATTTTGGAATCATGATACAAGATATAAAGATAAATCCAATGATAACAGCGGTTCCTGTATCTTTTTGAAAAAGCACAATGATACATATACAAATAAATGCGGCCCACGCCCTTTTAAAGAGTCTACCCTTTTCCTTTAACATAATTGATTTCTTTTTTGCGCGATACAAGCATGTCGCACAAATAATCAGCAATAATGGTTTTGCGAATTCACTTGGCTGCAAAGATATACCGGCAACCTGAATCCAGGCATGGCTTCCTCCAATTTCTGGAAACGCAAATGGAAGTACCATTATGAACAAACAAAGTGGAACAATAAACCATTCTGCTTTTGAATACCATCGAAAGCGAAACAAACGATTCATAAACCACATGGCAATATATCCACATACGCAAAATACACTTTGTTTAACAATTACTTTTGGGACAATGTTAGGAGCATATGTCGTTTTTCCTACATTGGTTGATACAATCGTAAATGTTCCAATCAACAAAAGAAGCGACACCGCCCAATTAATATACTTATCACACTTTGGATCCAATGCGAAAAATGATAATTTTCCCTTCTTTTTTTGTTCGGACATGTAAATCCCCCCATCATAAATTCTATTTTAGCATATTTTCAAAAATCATTTGTCAATAATTCGAAAATGCTATAGAATGTTTGCGAGGATGATTACTATGAAAATAACAAGCAAAGATATTATATTGGATACAGACGAAAGAATTCGTATGCAAAGTGAACCTGTTCAATTGCCTTTATCAAATGAGGACAGAGAACTTTTACAGGCCATGTTAGATTATGTGCGTAATTCACAAGATGATGAAATTGCCGAAGCCGAAGGTTTACAGCCGGCCGTTGGTATTGCAGCTGTACAAGTTGGTGTTTTAAAACAAATGATTGCGGTTGTGATTCCTTATGAAGATGGTGTAGATGAAGTTGCACTAGTCAATCCTAAAATCATTTCCGAATCCGTACAAAACGCATATTTAGATAATGGAGAAGGTTGTTTATCCGTAAAAGGCGAACATCCAGGACATGTTTTCCGTCATGCAAGAATTAAAGTTCGTGGTTATGATTTGATTCAAGATAAAAATGTAACAATTTCAGCGGAAGGATATTTCGCAATTTGCCTTCAACACGAAATCGATCACTTATCAGGTACTCTTTTCTACGATCATATTGATGCCAATAATCCATGGAAAAGTGATGATGAGGCAGAAGTCATTTAAGCTTCTGCTTTTTTAAATCGCGTAGCTTTGCTATAATAACAATAGAGTCATTAAATTATAGAAAGAGGTCGAATATGCCAAAAACACAACAACAAGCGTTTGGGCATGCATCGAACAAAAAACCATATCATGCAAAAAATCACGTTGAAAAAGGTGATACTTTGATTTACGCCTTAGGGGGATTAGGCGAAGTCGGTAAAAATATGTATTGCTACGAACACGAAAATGAAATCTGTATCGTAGATTGTGGCGTTTTGTTTCCAGGTGATGAACTATTAGGAGTTGACTATGTAATTCCTGATTATCATCATTTGATTCGCATGAACAAAAAAAGAAAGTTTTTAGTAATTACCCATGGTCACGAGGATCATATTGGAGGAATTCCATTCTTACTAAAACAAGTCCAAATTGATGCTATCTATGCACCTCGTTTTGCGAAGGCTTTGATTCTTAAAAAGTTAAGTGAACATAAAGGACTAGAAAAAACAAAAATTATAGAAATTGATGAAAACTCAAGTATCTCAACAAAATACTTTAAAGTTGGTTTCTTCAATACCATCCACTCTATCCCCGATTCTTTAGGTGTACATATCACATGTCCTAATGGATCTATTGTCCACACAGGTGACTTCAAATTTGACTTAACTCCTGTTGGAACAAATGCAGACTATCAGAAAATGGCATTTATCGGTGTCACAAAACCAGACTTATTGATGTCAGATTCTACAAACTCTGGAGTTGAAGACTTCTCTATTTCAGAAAGAAAAGTTGCCAATGAAATCCAGGACATTATGCGTAAGACAAAACAGCGTTTAATTGTTGCGACATTCGCATCCAACGTACATCGTGTTGCTCAAATCATTGAAGCTGCTACTAAATTTGGTAGAAAAGTAATCGTATTTGGTCGTAGTATGGAAAATGTTGTCGATATTGGACGAAAGATGGGAACAATCAAAGTTAAAAATTCAGACTTCTTAAGTCCTGAAGAATTAGCTTATACACCAGATGATAAAGTTTGTATTATTTGTACAGGAAGTCAGGGTGAACCTTTGGCTGCCCTATCAAGGATTGCGAATGGTACACACCGCTTTATTCACTTAAAACCTGGAGATACAATCGTATTCTCAAGTAATCCAATTCCAGGAAACCAATCCAGTGTCAATCGTGTTATTGATAATTTATTTAGATCGGGTGCTACAGTATTGACAAAATCCATCTTAAATAACTTGCATACAACGGGACATGCTTCTAAAGAAGAACAAAAACTAATGTTACAGTTAGTTCGTCCAACCTATTTTATGCCAATTCATGGTGAATATAAGATGTTGATGCAACACCGTCAAACCGCAATGGAAACAGGTATTCCTAAAGAGAATATCTTTGTATGCGCAAATGGAGATATTTTAATTTTAAGAGATCACAAAGTACTACAAAGTGACTGGCGATACCAAGGTGACGATATTTATGTCGATGGAAATGATATTTCCGGATTATCCACTGCTGTTTTAAAAGATCGTCGAATCTTAGCCGATAATGGATTAGTTGCTGTTATCTTAGCTATCGATTCAAAAGAAAACAAAATCTTAATGCGACCAGTCATCGTATCACGTGGATTTGTCTTCATAAAAGATTCACAGGGATTGATCAAAGAAGCTGAATATATTGTGAATAATTCTCTTCAAGAAAAGATGAAAGAGAAAACCACTTTCTCTGAAATCAAAAACTGTGTACGCTCTACATTAGAACCATTCTTATACAAGAAGACACATCGAAACCCAATTGTAATTCCAGTTATCTTGAATTCAAAACAAACAATGGAAGAACTTCAAAAGAATCGTAAGAACAATTTCCATGCAAGAAAACCAAGAGCAACAAAGGCATCCTAGTGATGTCTTTTCTATTTTATGATAAAATAGTTTCATGACAAAGTTACAGAAACAAATGTTTATCATCATTGCCATATTATTTGCAATCGTATTAAGTATGCTAGGATCTTTGAAAATCGCAAAAAATGTTGAGCCCGAACAATTGAGTGTACAATATAAAACATTGAAAGATGAAAAGATTCCATCCTCAATGAATGATGTATCCATTGTTTATTTTACGGATGTGCAATATGGTAAATTTGAAAATAAAAAAAGAGCCGACAAACTCTTTAATAAAATTGAACATTTAGATTCAGACATTCTGATTTTTGGTGGCGATCTATTTGATGAAACCTGTCAAATGAATCAAGAAGACATGGATTATATCACCAATAAATTATCTAAGATGCATGCTCCACTAGGTAAGTTTTGTGTCTTAGGCGAAAAGGATGATGCAAACAACGACGTAGTTCGTTCCATTTTAAATCAGGCACAATTTGAAATATTAGAAAATGAAACAATTCTTCTTACAAACAAAAAAGAGGAAGGCATTACATTAAGTGCATTATCAAATATTCCAGATCCAAGTAAAATTTCAACGTCAGACAAACAATACAATCTGCTCATTACTCACATGCCAGATACACTGACTAATGAAGAATTATCCACAAAATCAATATCCCTTGCATTATGTGGACACTCTCATGGCAATCAAATCACATTCCCTATTTTTGGTGGATATAAATCGATAGATGGGGCAAAATCATTGAATCGTTCCCACGCAAAACGTCTTGCCTTTCCATACATCATTTCATCCGGTGTAGGATGCACACACGTAAATCTTCGTTTTATGGCAAAACCAGAAATCTATTATTTCATGCTACAAAGTAAATAAGAGGCTTTTTAAATCAGCCTCTTATTCTTTTTTCTTTAGACATTGAATTAGAAGTTCATTGTTCTTTTTGATTTCATCTTTAATAGAAGCTAGTTCTAACAAGATGAATACTAAGATTATTATGATAAAGATAGTTAGAAACATGCATGTCACCCTCTTTTCTATTCGAATATCTCTACTTAAATTTTATCATAATAATAATAATAATACGGATTTTTATCTTCTTCTCTTTCTAAATCATTAAACAAATAAAAAAGGAACCCATATGAGTTCCTTAGTCATATACTTTATAAGTTTGTACTTAAATCTTCTCCATTTGTCTCGATAACATGTTTATACCAATAGAAGCTATCCTTCTTGTAACGATTATAAGTACCTTTTCCATAGTCGTCCGCATCTACATATACAAATCCATATCGTTTTGTCATCTCAGAAGTTGTGGAACTTACGAGATCAATCCATCCCCAATAAGTAACACCAAATACATCCACACCATCCTTTATGGCTTCTTTTATCTGCTTTAAATGCGCCTCTACAAATTCGATACGTCCCTGATCGTGAATCTGATGATTGCTGTCCATACTTTCATACATACCGATCCCAAACTCAGCTATAAATATCGGAAGTCCATAGCGGGTATAAAGCTGATTTAATGCGATTCTCAATCCAACCGGATCAATGGACCAGCCCCAGTCTGTCATCTTCAGATAAGGATTATTCCGGCTCTGATCAGGAAGCAGCCCCGTAAACTTCATAGGTTCGCCCTGATACTCAGAAATATTGGACATATAATAACTGAATGACAGGAAATCCGCTTTTCCTTTCTTCAATGTTTCAATATCTTCCGGCGAGTAGTTTCTTTTTATGTTTTTCTGCTCGAAATACCGGTCCAGATAATACGGAACCACACCCTTGCATTGAATATCATAGAAATAATAGTTGAGGTTCATATCAAATATCTGCTGCAGAGTATCTTCCGGTCTCACAGTTTTCGGATAGTACACATGCTTCCATACCATATTTCCCGCAAGAGCTTCAGGCGCAATCTCATGTACAAGAATCACTGCTTTCGCACTGGCCAGAAGCATATTATGTACAACCTCAAACGTAAGCTGTTCTTCGTCTAATCCCTTTAACGAATGATCACGCATAGCTCCCGAGCAGGTAGAAAGACTCTGAAGACTCATATTGATTTCATTAAACGTCAACCAGTATTTTACTTTTTTATGATATCTTTCTACGATAGTCCGGACATATTTTTCAAACAATGTAATCGTTTCTCTTGACTCAAAGCCATTCAGCTTTTCGCAGACCGGCAGTGGGAAATCGTAATGTAACATAGTGACCAACGGCTCAATACCATATTTGTGACACTCATCAAAAACCTTGTCATAGAATGCCAGTCCCTCTTCGTTAGGTTTTTCTTCAAATCCCGTCGGGAAAATCCGTGACCACGATATGGACATACGAAACACTGAAAATCCCATTTCCGCCATCAATGCAATATCTTCTTTATAATG
>ERZ779885.96-NODE-96-length-100165-cov-5.809789_pt1 | contig 100165 bp, 100 predicted proteins | sample MGYA00511554_ERZ779885 | MGnify/ENA primary metagenome ERZ779885 (study PRJEB29588, sample SAMEA2160998) | human gut metagenome | biome: human gut; feature: human-associated habitat; material: faeces | place: Denmark | collected 2008/2010 ... | reverse complement strand
TTTCCCGGGTATCTATTCCGTCGCCGCCATTCACCAGGCTGAGCCTGGGTCTCCGCCGCCGCCCCGGTCGGTGCTAATTCGCTCCCCACTGGGAAGCCGCACCGCATTTCGCGTCCTGTGCCCGGCCTTTTCTTTTGCTTTACCGCTCGCGGCTGGAGCGATTTCTATTCTGTTGCCGCCGCCCATCTAAAAGCAAACCACCGCGCGAAGCAAATACTGTAAAGCTGAGGAAAGCGTCAGCTCTTCCACCGCAGAAGCGGCGCAGACCGGGATTTCTGCCAGCGTTTCACCATCAAGCGTACAGGTAATTTTCCCCACTGTCTGCCCCTGTTCAACCGGAGCGGTTAGAAGTGTTTCCAGAACCGCTTCGCAGACGACGTCCCCCTCTCTTCCCTTTGGCACAACAACGCCGGGAATGGTTTCCGCGCTCACATCCACGGAATTGTTCATACCGCACTCCACCTCAATCGGATCAAGCGCAACAGGCGGCAAAGAAGGCACCGTCAGAGTCCATCCCGCGAAGCCGTAATCCAACAGAGTGGAAGCTGCGGAAAAACGGTTGTCAGTCGTGTCGCAGCCGAGTACCACGGCAATGAGGCTCATACCATCCCGCTCGGCTGTCGCCGTCATGCAGCTTCCCGCTTTTCCCGTGGTGCCGGTTTTCAGACCGGTGATTCCGGAATACGTTTTGAGAAGCTTGTTGGTGTTGACGAGCTGAGTCTTTCCTCCCCGCAGCTCATCCATCCATACCTGCGTGTAATCGAAGATCTTCTCATGCGCAATCAGTGCCCGCGACATCAGGGCAATGTCATATGCCGTCGTTACATGTCCATCCTCGTCAAGCCCGTTACAGTTTTTAAACACGGTTTTGGTCATGCCAAGCTCCGCGGCACGTTCGTTCATACGCTGAACAAAGGCCTCCTCGCTGCCGCAAAGGTGTTCCGCCAAAGCTACGGCCGCATCGTTTGCGCTCACAATCACCGTGGCTTTCAGCAAATCATCCACACTCATCGTCTCGCCCGGCTCCAGCCAGATATCAGATCCACCCATGGAAGCTGCATGCTCGCTGGCCGTAACCATATCCTCGAGATGAATCTGTCCGCTGTCAAGTCCCTCCATCACAAGCAGCAGGGTCATTACCTTTGTGATGGAGGCACAGGGCCGCTGTTCATGAGCGTTCTTTTCATACAGCACCTTCCCGGTAGATGCCTCCATCAAGACAGCTGAAGGAGCGGGAAGCTCACTGTCAGAAAGAGCCTGCACTCTTCCCGAAAATGATACAATCGCCGTCACTGCCGCCAGCAGGCAAGCCGCAATTCTTTTTCCCTTCATTTCCGACACCTCCTAAATGATACATAGGTATGCGGAGAAAAAGTGAAAAAGACCGCGATACCCTCGCTGTGCGCCCCGGTATCCGGCAATCTCTTCCATCTTATCACCCAATGATATAATCTCTCTGCAGCACACGAGAAAAGATCTCCTGCAAAAACGGTATTGTACAAAAACCGGAGCTGATTTGAGCAAGGGACACTCAAAACAACCCCGGTTTTCTTGTTTCACAATTTCTTTGCCGACTGCGATTGTTTTCTTTAATTCTATAATTTCAGCAGAAATTCCCGCCGGTTATCTTCGCACGGGAATTCCTTTTTCAGACAGATACTCCTTCAGCTGGGGAATGGTAATCTCTCCAAAATGGAACAGTGAGGCCGCCAGGACTGCATCAGCTTTCCCGATTGTAAATGCATCGGCAAAATGCTCCATGGCACCGGCGCCTCCGGATGCGATGACGGGAATACCGACACGCTCGGAAATGGCAGCCGTTAACTCCAGATCGTAACCTGTTTTCTGTCCGTCACAATCCATACTTGTCAGCAGAATCTCACCCGCACCACGGCGTTCCGCCTCCACCGCCCATTCTACGGCGTCGCGGCCCGTGTCAATTCGTCCCCCGTTGAGATAGACCGTCCACCCTTCCTGTGCGCACCGTTTCGCGTCAATCGCACAGACAACACACTGGCTGCCAAATTTATTTGCTGCTTCCGTGATCAATTCCGGATTTTTGAGTGCCGCAGAATTCACGGACACTTTGTCCGCCCCGGCGCGGAGCAAAACGGTAAAATCCTCCACGGAGCGAATACCGCCGCCAACCGTAAAGGGAATAAACACCTGCTGAGCCACGCGGGAGACAATGTCAATCATGGTTCCGCGCGCCTGGTGTGAAGCCAGTATGTCGAGCAGAACCAGTTCATCGGCCCCCTGTCTGTCATACGCTGCGGCAGCCTCCACCGGATCGCCCGCATCCCGCAGATTCACAAAGCTCATACCCTTGACAACACGGCCGTCTTTCACGTCCAAGCAGGGAATAATTCGTTTCGCGTACATAGTCGTTCCCCCTCCTTACAGCAGAGCAGCAAAATTCTTCAGCATGGCAAGTCCCGTTTTTCCGCTCTTTTCCGGATGAAACTGAACGGCATGGAGCGAACCGCGGCAGACAGCCGCATCAATGCAAACACCGTACTGCGTCTGTGCGGATACGATGGATGGATCATCCGCGTGCAGATAATAGGAGTGGACAAAATATACGTACGGCTCTGCTTCCAGACCGGAAAACAAGCCTCCTGTCTGGCGCAGGGAAAGCGAATTCCAACCGATATGAGGGATCTTGAGTCCCTCGCCCGCCGGAATTCTGGCAATAGAGCCCTTCAGCACTCCAAGCCCCGGCACGCCGGGTGACTCCTCACTGCTCTCAAACAGCATCTGCAGGCCAAGACATATCCCGAGAAACGGCCGATCCGAGGCGATAAAATCGCGGATCGGCTGCGTCATGTTCAAAGACTCCAAAGCCGCCATCGAGTCTCCGAATGCCCCCACACCGGGCAATACCGCTGCTTTCGCAGCAAGAAGCTCATTCGGATCCGACGTTACCTTGGTAGGAACGCCGATAAAATCGAACGCTTTCTTTACGCTCTGCAGATTTCCCGCCCCATAATCAATAATTGCAATCATATGGTCCTCCCCTTCTTTCCGCACGAACCAGACATCCGGCATGTTTGCACGGAATCAAGAATATAGCTATTCTATCACGCTTTCAGCCTCATGGCAACGAGCAGAAAAGCGTTTGGAGCGATTTCCCTGCAAATATAAAAAACAGGGTTGATATTGTTCTGTAACGGCTGTATAATTTAAAATTGTTGTCTTATTAAAACTGAATCTAGGAGCAGATGAAAATGGATTACGTTTCCCTGGTTGGCATTGCCGTCGGTTTGTCTATGGACGCCTTCGCTGTCTGCATTACCAACGGCGCTGTCTGTAAGCGAGAAAATGTGAATGCGCGCTTCGCGCTGCGTCTTGCGTTCAGCTTCGGTTTCTTTCAGGCTTTAATGCCCATGATCGGATGGCTGATCGGCAAAGCGGGTGAAAGCCTGATCTCCTCCATCGACCATTGGATCGCTCTTCTCCTGCTCTCTTATCTGGGAGGCCGGATGATTTATGAATCCGTGAAAAAACAGCGGTCCGGCGAACAGGAAGACTGTCGGGCAGACAATGTAAGCTTCCGAACGCTGATGGCTCTTTCCGTTGCGACAAGCATCGACGCTCTTGCTACCGGCCTGCTTCTTCCCTCCGCTGTGGGCGCTTATTCTCTCTCTCTGATGCTGATCTCTGTCGGCACCATTGGACTCATCACCTTCTGCATCGGTTTCTGCGGCGTTTTTCTCGGAAAAACCTTCGGTATGCTGATCGCGGGTAAGGCTGAGATTCTCGGAGGCGTGGTCCTGATTGGAATCGGACTGAAAATTTTCATTGAGCATATGTTTCTCTGAACTTAAAGAAGGACATTTTGATTGCAGGCGGTACAGTCAGAAAGGACTGTACCGCTTTTTTGCACACAGCACAGAAACAATACCTGTTTTAAAAAACAATTTCTTTTCGCCTTCCCCTTTAAAGAATCCAAAGGGCCCGGAACGCGTATCGCATCCGGGCCCGGTCTTTATGAAAAAAATAAAACAGATTATCTGTTGGGAACAGGAGAGGTACGGGAAAAGAGAAAAGAGCTTGGATATAAAACATATCCAAGCTCAGTCCAATGGTGCGAGGGGGGGGACTTGAACCCCCATGAAGTTGCCTTCACTAGAACCTGAATCTAGCGCGTCTGCCAATTCCGCCACTCTCGCGTATTCACTTTTTACAGCTCCACTAGAATATCATATTTCCTATGCCATGTCAAGAGTTTTTATTCCCAAATCATTGGATCAATTTATTTTGATTGGAATCCGAGGCGAAAAATCTGCCTGCATCCCATTTTCGTCCGCAGGCGGCAATGCATCATGGAAAGCGAAGGTTCCCTGAAAAAAGGACTGCGAACAAAGCATCGGAAACGCTTGCAATGGAAATCAGGCTGTGATAAAATATGAAAACTATTGATTGGTTGGTACACGCTGTCCAGCCCCTTGCCAAAGCACACAGGGCTTTAGAGGAGACACCGTGCAGACCTCCGACAAAGAGAGAGCAGAAAAAGCAATGCGGCTCCGGACCGTCAAACTCTCTCCTCGGGGAGAAGATATGGAAAGCGAGTTGATTTCTTTGCAGATTCATGAGTCTGCCGAAAACTATCTGGAAACCATTTTGGTTCTGACACGCCGGAATGGGCATGTCCGTTCCATTGATATTGCGAGCGAGCTGTCCTTCTCCAAACCAAGCGTCAGCGTAGCCATGAAAAATCTTCGAACCAATGGATATATCGCTGTCGATGGCGATGGGTATATCACCCTTTTGGAAAAAGGGATGGAGATCGCCGAAAAAATTTACGAGCGCCATACCTTGATTTCCGACTGGCTGATTCGTCTCGGTGTAGATCCGCAGATCGCTGCAGAGGATGCCTGCCGGATCGAACATGTTATCAGTGAAGAATCCTTTGAAGCCATCAAATCGCACGCATCTGTCCGCGCTGAAACTTGACCGCATGTCCAGCGGCGTTTTCCATCCGGGAAAACGCCGTTTTTATTTTTTCACGGACTCCATTCCAATCTCCTGTTCAAGCAGAAACTTTTTCAGCGCCTCGAAGCTTTCCTCGCTGATTGCATGCTCCATCCTGCATGCATCACGCAGGGCTGTTTCCCGGTTAACGCCGAGCGCAGTGAAAAGATCGGAAAAAAGGAGATGCCTTTCATAAACAGTTTCCGCAATCCGTCTCCCCTTTTCCGTCAACCGGATAGTACGCCGCCCATCCATACTGATATAGCCCGCTTCTTCAAGATGACGCATCGCGATGCTGACACTTGCTTTCGAAACGCCAAGCTCAGCTGCGACGTCTACGGAACGCACGGCGCCTTTTCTGTTTTGAATCACAAGAACGGTTTCCAAATAATCTTCGCCTGACTGCATCAGCTTCAACTCATCACCTCTTTTATTCTTACACATATTGGTTAGCAATAACTAACTTTGTGTTATTACCATATCACCTTTTCCATCCTTTGTCAAGACAATAAGCTCCATTCTGTATTCTCCCTGCTTCCTTCTTTCTGTGCCTTTCCCGTACGAAAACGAAGCAAATTAAGGAAAAAAATGATCGTTCCGAGTATAGATAGGTCAAAAAGACAGGCTGTTTCCCATCATTGATACAAGACATCGCACGGCATGAAAATATTTTTTGAGGATGAAAAAGCGCTGCTTTGTTTTTCATAAACTTTTTTTGAAAAGCTATTGACACCTCCTTTAAACATGAATATAATATCAATTGAACAGTTATTCAATTATTCACAGGAGGCGTTCTCATGGAAACAGAAGAGAAAAAAGTTCCGGATAATGAACCATCCGAAAGCGAAGCCCTTACACGAACGCGGGAAAGCCTGCCGGATGACGAAGTACTCTACGATCTTGCAGAATTGTTTAAGGTATTTGGCGATACCACACGCGTCAAAATTCTATATGCTCTGTTTGAAAGCGAACTCTGTGTAAACGACATTGCTCAGTGCCTGAACACAACCCCTTCCGCTGTCAGCCATCAGCTGAGGATCCTTAAAGGATGTAAGCTGGTACGGTTTCGCCGTGAAGGAAAAACCGTCTATTATGCGCTCGACGATGACCATGTCCGCACCATGATCGCTTTGGGACTGGACCATATTTCGGAATAAGGAGACGAACACCATGAAAAAGAAATTCAAGATCGAAGTGGACTGCGCCAACTGTGCTGCCAAGATGGAAAACGCTGTGAAAAAGATTGAAGGAGTCATCAGCGCTTCCATCAGTTTTATGGGACAACGCCTGGTGATTGAAGCGCCGGAAGAGCAGTTCGACAACGTGATGAAGGAAGTCGTCAAAACCTGCAAGCGCGTGGAACCGGACTGCGAAATCTATTTATAAAATAACATGATAATTTTTGTGGGCAGGCGTTGAATCAGCCTGTCCATATTTGGGAGAGTGAATGAGATGAACAGGAAGCAGCGACGAATCCTTATCCGCATTCTTCTTGCGGCCTTTCTGGCCGTTATCCTGCACTTTCTTCCTGCGCAAGGCCTTCTTCGGCTCGCTTTGGCTCTGATCCCCTATTTGGTGATCGGATACGATGTACTGAAAAAAGCGGCGCTTGGAATTTGGCACCGGGAGCTTTTTGACGAAAACTTTCTGATGGCAATTGCTACCATCGGAGCTCTGGCGCTGGGGCAGTATGACGAAAGCGTGGAGGTCATGCTGTTTTATCAGGTGGGCGAACTGTTTCAAAGCTGCGCAGTCGACAAAAGCCGCCGCAGCATCGCTGCCTTGATGGATATTCGTCCTGATGTGGCCTATGTGGAACAAGACGGACAGATCCAACCCGTTGACCCGGATGAAGTTCAGCCCGGCGACATTATTGTCGTCCGCCCCGGAGAACGGATCCCTCTGGACGGCGTTGTACTGGAAGGAACTTCTTCTCTCAACACCAGCGCTCTCACCGGCGAAAGTCTCCCCCGGGACGCCGGGCCTGAAGACAGCGTGATCAGCGGCTGCGTCAACCTGTCCGGCGTACTTCGTATTCGCGTTACAAAACCGTTTGAGGAATCAACCGTGAGTAAAATTCTCGATTTGGTTGAAAACTCCAGCCTGAAAAAATCCCAGGCAGAACATTTCATCACACGCTTCGCACGCTACTACACACCTGCCGTCTGTGCCGGAGCCGCTCTGCTGGCAATCGTTCCCCCACTTTTTCTTGGCAATTGGGCGGAATGGATTAGCCGGGCGCTGACTTTTCTCGTCATCAGTTGTCCCTGTGCTCTTGTAATCAGCATTCCCCTCTCCTTCTTCGGCGGAATTGGCGGTGCGAGCCGGGCAGGAATTCTCGTAAAGGGAGGAAATTACCTGGAAGCCCTGGCTTGCGCAAAAACGGTCGTTTTTGACAAGACGGGTACTTTGACAAAAGGAGTTTTTTCCGTCACGCAGACGTCGCCCTCCGACGTCTGGAATTCGGAAGAGCTGCTGGAGTTTGCCGCTCTTGCTGAATCGTATTCCAATCATCCAATCAGCCGCAGTCTTCGGGACGCTGCCGGCGGGCAGCTCGATCTTTCGCGCGTGGACAAAACAGAGGAACTGGCCGGGAACGGCGTTATCGCACAAGTGGACGGGAAGACAGTGGCGGTCGGAAACGATCGCCTGATGGAACGAATGGGGATCTCCTATACGCCGAACCGTTGCACCGGCACCATTGTGTATGTGGCAGTCGACGGAAAATTTGCGGGCTCTATTGTCATCAGTGACGAGCTCAAGCCGACCTCCAAGGCAGCGGTAAAAGAGCTTCAGACACAGGGAGTGCGCACTGTTCTCCTTACAGGTGACAACAGTGTTTCGGCTCAGGCGGTTGGAGGTGCGCTTGGTATTGATGAAATTCACAGCAGCCTTCTGCCGACCGGAAAAGTGGAACGTATGGAACAGCTCCTTGCGGAAAAAGCGACAGGCAGCACGTTAGCTTTTGTCGGTGACGGCATTAACGACGCTCCGGTTCTTTCCCGTGCCGACATTGGTATCGCTATGGGAGCCATGGGAAGCGACGCTGCAATCGAAGCCGCGGATATCGTTCTGATGGACGACGATCCCCTCAAAATATCGCTGGCTATGCGAATCGCGCGAAAGTGTCTGCGGATTGTTCGCGAAAACATTGTACTGGCCCTCGGCGTCAAAGGAATTTGCCTCCTGCTTGGTGCAATCGGTGCGGCCGGAATGCAGGCAGCTATTTTCGCCGATGTGGGCGTCATGGTACTCGCCGTGCTCAACGCCATCCGTACGCTGCGGGTACGTCGTTCCTCTCAGGCTATATCCTGCTCTGCCCAAAAACTTCCGGAAATCTGATATTCGGGTGCAGTGAAAACGCCCTCTCCTCCGGCCGCTTTCAGCGGTTCGGAGGAGAGGGCGTTTGTCATTCAGGAAACCGTGACATATTCGCGAATCTTTTCCAGTGTTTTCTCCCCTATTCCGTAAACATTCTCCAAATCTTCGACGGAACCGAAAGGACCATTTTCTTCACGGTAATCAAGAATAGCCTGTGCTGTCACCGGGCCGATACCGGGGAGTGTGTCGAGCTGTTCCAGATCGGCGGTATTCAGGTTCACCGGCCATTCAGGAGAAGAGGAAGATTCCTCTGAAACGACGCTCACGACCACAGGGCGTGTGACCTGCGGAACAAAGAACGCCTGATATCCGATCAACATAGCCGCCAGTACCAGAGCGACGCCAATCAAAATACGCGTCTGAACGGCTTCCTTCTCCATTCTCATTCCTCCCTTCGGAATTTTCCGGCTCTTTTCTTTCTTCCCAACTTGCCTGAGAACGAAAGAGGCCTGCAATTATTGACGCAGTTCAGAAAAATGATACCGGCGGAGAAGTTTGCCGAACACAAGACAGATCAGAGTCCCTAAAATTCCCAGAAAAAACATCGTCACAGCTGCGCCGGAACCTTTCCCGCTTCCAAACAGGCACGTCAACAGGCCATCGGCCGACGCAGCCGCCATGACAGGTTCGCAAACTCCGTCCACAAGCCATCCTCCAAGGAAAAAACCAATCGGAATCGTAAAAAATTGCAGGGTATTACGGCAAGCGTACACCCTTCCCTGCATTTCCACCGGAATAGTTGAGCGAAGAATCACGTCAAGATTTGCGTTCATCACAGGAACAAGAAGCCAACCAATAAGCTGGCCCAAACACCACCAAAACGGCGTTTTCGCAAAAGCCAGCAAATGATTCTCTGTTCCCAACGAGAAAAGCATGGTGAGAACAATCACTCTCACACGATTTCGGGGCGGTGGAAGGATTGTCATAAGTACACTGCCAAACAAGGTCGCAATACCGGCACAGGAGGTCACAACGCCAAGGACAGCCTCCCCTCCGTTTTCACGGGGCAAAATAAGCGCCGGAAGAACAGCATCAAACGCAGAAGCCACCAGATTGACAGCGGCAAGAAACAGAATCAGCGTAAGAATCAGTCCATGCTCACGAAGATAGCGCAGACCGGACCGCACCGATTCAGAAAAGGGTTCACTGTCTCCCTTCGTCTCAATCGGCGGAAGGCGAATACCAAGGAGAAGCGTAAGAAACGCTGCTGCGAAAGTTGCCAGATCGACAAAAATGACCGTTTCCATCCCGGCCAATGCAAAGAGTGCCGTTGCCAAAACGGGATTCAGAATCGTGACAAGAGAATTGGAAAAAGAACGCAGACCGCTTGTCTGTTGATAGCGCTCCTTTGGGATAAGAAGCGTCATGGCAACGTCTCCGGCTGGCTGTTGTATCGTGTTCATCAATCCGTTCAGCGCGTTCAGGGCGTACAAATGCCACGGCGCAAGCAGACCAGCACGCAAAAGCAGCAAAACCGCTACCGTACAGCATGCCGCAAAGGTATCACAGGCAAGCATTACCCTTTTCTTGTCCCACCGATCGCTGAGCGCCCCGGCGAAAATGCTCATGCAGACATACGGCGCATACGAGCAAATCGACAAAAGCGCTGTCTGAAGCGCAGATCCTGTCTGCTGATAAAGCCACAGCGTCAGGGCAAAGTTTGTCATGGCGCTGCCAAGCTGCGACAGAGATTGTGTGCTCCAAAGAAGAAAAAATGGCTTTAAATCCTTCAAATATTGTTTCATAATTCCTTTGCTCCCTTGAAAATCAAAATTGAGATTCAATCAGCAAAGGATGAGGACTTCGCCCCGGCGGCCTTTCCCGCACAGGCAAACCGCCGCAAAAGAGAAGTTCGCTGCCTTCTGCTTACCAAACGGCGCGTGATCTCATTTGCTTCGATCGCTGGAGCTTCTTTCCTCCGTGCGCCGTCCTCAGCCTCTGCACGGAGCGTCCGCAATGCAAAGCGGAAAATTCCTGTTTTTCATCCAAATTTCCTTTCTGGTTTTCCTGCTTAATCCGGGTATTTTCGTTCCAAATACTCCACCAGATCCGCAAGAGCTCCTTCCTGACAATCGCAAACAACCAGTTCCGCTTTCCGCTGCAGCTCCTCCGGCGCATTCGCGGGGACCACCGCATGGCCCGCGGCCGCAAGGAGCTCCTCGTCGTTATAAAAGTCACCTACCGCATAAACATGGGAAAGCGGAATGGAAAGACGCCCGGCAAGGAGGCGGAGCATCGCCCCTTTACTTGCGCTCTCCGGCAGAAGTTCCAGGAAGTTTTCCGAGGACAGCACGAGCCTCAAGCCAGGGTGTGGCTGAGCGCTGGCATAAGCCAATGCTTCCTGAATGTATTTTGGTTCTCCGCCAAGGAGAATCTTCAGCCACGGTTGGAAACAAGCCGTCTCCTCTCCCTGCGTAAACGAAAAAATCTCCGGCGTTTTCGTATTGCCGATATAGCGATTCCGGCGGATGATTCCTACAGACGCATCATAAAAGCACTCCATCCCCAACTGCGGAAAACGGGAATAAAGAGTGCGCACAAGAGGAGCCGTCTCCTCTTTCTGCAGTTCACAGCGTGCAAGCACCGTTTCGCTGGCATAATCATAGAGGAGGCATCCATTCAAACAAACAGCAGGCACATTAATAGGAAGCTCCCCAAGGAAGCGGCCTGCAGAGCCAATAGAACGGCCTGTCGCAAGTGTAAAGCGTCCTCCCTTTGCAGAAAAGTGCTGCAATGCTTCTCGATTTCGAATCGGGATAGGGATATTCTCCGGCAGAAGAGTCCCGTCGATATCGCTGACGATCAGAATATCATGCAGCTTCATCTCTCCGTTTCCTCCTCGTTCCCTGCCTTGCGGCGGAGCTTATCCAGAAAAGCTGTAAAGTATAAGGGCAGCTCACTGTCAAATTCCAACCAACGTCCGTCGCGCGGATGTGTAAAGCCAATTTGCTTTGCATGCAAGCATTGTCCCTGAAGCTCGGCAATCACTTTCTTTGGACCATAGACCGGGTCGCCGGCCACGGGATGTCCAAGAAACGCCATGTGCACACGAATCTGGTGCGTACGGCCTGTCTCAAGCCGCAGTCGTACATGTGTAAACCCCGGATAACGCGCGATCACCTCATAATGCGTCACAGCGGGACGTGAATGTTGATCCGTGACAGCCATCTTTTTCCGATCTATCGGATGGCGCCCAATAGGAGCATTGACCGTTCCACTGTCCTGCTTTAAGGAACCGTATACAACTGCCTCATAAATCCTTGTAAAGCTATGTACCTTTATTTGTTCTGCCAATCGCAAATGGGAAAAATCGTTCTTTGCTACAATCAGCAGGCCGCTTGTATCCTTATCAATCCGGTGAACAATTCCGGGACGAATGACTCCACCAATGCCGGAAAGCGAATCTCCGCAATGCGCAAGCAATGCGTTGACAAGCGTACCGGTAAAATTGCCCGCAGCAGGATGTACGACCATCCCCTTCGGCTTATTCACCACCAGGAGATCACTGTCCTCATAGACGATCGACAACGGAATCTCCTCCGGCAAAACATCCGCAGCAACAGGATCAGGAATAGCGACCGTAATCTCATCCCCTGCCTGAACCTTATACGATTTTGGGAGTACCTTTCCGCTGCACTCCACCGCACCGGCGGCAATAAGCTTCTCAGCAGCAGTCCGCGTGATATCACTGAGCTTCAGACTGATAAACTTGTCAAGCCGCTGTCCGCTATCCTCCGGCAAAGCAAAAAGCGTTTCGCTCACAGCCATTTCAGTGCCTTCTCCGAAGAACAGGCTCGCCGGTCTTTCTGTCCGCAAAAAAGAGGACATGGATAACGAACAAAGCTGTCCCAATCACTACGGCGCAATCCGCAAAATTGAAAACCGGAGGAAAAAACGAGACATGGATATAATCCACCACGTAGCCCAGCCAAACACGATCCACCATGTTGCCGAGACCTCCCCCAAGAATCAGGCCACTCGCAAGGTATGTGAGGCCTGTATGGTGGTGATATCGGAATAAGAGGATCAAAATCGCGATCATTAAGATAGCCGTGGTAATGATAAAGAACCAGCGCTGATTACTGAGAATCCCAAATGCGGCGCCTCTGTTTTCCACATAAGTGAAATCGAGTAAACCGGGAATCAGCGAATAGCTGCCAATTGGCTTTAGATTCTGCACCACAATATATTTCAGAATCTGATCCACAACGGCCAGCACAACAGCCAGACCGATCATCAGAAAAGGCACTAACATCTTCCTCCTTGACACGAAAAGGCAGGCAGCCCTTTTTCGGATATCCTGCCCGCCTTTTTGTACTCTCATGCGTCCGGCTTTTCCGCTGCCGGACACGTTCTATTTTATTCCATAACAACTGCGCAGCGGCTGCACAGATCCGGGTGGTCCGCACAGGTACCGACCGTGTTGCTGTAGCACCAGCAGCGGGCACATTTTTCGCCCTCCGCGTGAGACACCGTAACGGAAAGCTCCGGTACAGCCTCGCCGACGTAATCCCCTTTGCCGCCCTTCTCAATCTCAAGCTGCGAAACAATAAACACAGGGATCAACTCTTCTTTCAGCGAAGAAACGAAATCGTAAAGCTCACCGTCACAGAAGAGCCGCACCTTCGCATCAAGAGAAGAGCCAATGACCTTCTCCTTACGTGCAATCTCAAGCGCCTTCTTTACATCGTCACGAATCTGATGGATACGATCCCAGCGTGCAATAAATCCTTCGTCCACGTCGACGCCGCTCGTACGGGGCATCTCGTTGAAGAGAATGCACTCCGGATCCGCGCTGCTGTCATGCGGCATTGCATGCCAAATCTCATCGGACGTAAAAGCAAGAATCGGAGACACCAAACGAGTCAGTGCATCGAGAACACGGTACATCGCCGTTTGAGCGGCACGGCGCGTCAGGCTGTCCGCCTTTTCGGTATAGAGACGATCCTTTGCAACGTCAAGATAGAAGTTGGACAGATCCACCACGCAGAAATTATGGATTGCATGATAAACCTGATGGAACTCGTACGTTTCATAGCCCTCGTGGCACTTCTTCATGACGTCCTCAAGCTTCTTGAGCACCCACAGATCGATCGGGAAGAGTTTATCGTTCGGTACCATATCCTTATCCGGATCGAAATCTTTCAGATTGCCAAGGATAAAGCGGGCCGTGTTGCGGATCTTGCGGTACGCATCGGAGAGCTGCTTGAGAATTTCCTTGGAAATACGGATATCAGCATGATAATCCGAGGAAGCGACCCACAGGCGCAGAATATCCGCGCCATACTGATCAATAACCTCCTTGGGATCAATTCCGTTGCCGGAGGATTTATGCATCTGACGTCCTTCACCGTCAACCACCCAACCGTGGGTGACAACGCTGCGGTACGGCGCCTGGCCGCGCCAGGCAACAGACGTGAGCAGAGACGATTGGAACCAGCCGCGGTACTGATCCGCGCCCTCAAGGTACAGATCCGCCGGCCAGTGCAGTTCCGGACGCTGATCTGCTACAGCGGCATGTGTTACGCCGGAGTCAAACCACACATCCATGATGTCATGTTCCTTCGTGAAGCTTGTGCAGCCACACTTTTTGCAGGCAGTACCGGCAGGAAGAAGCTCTTCCTCACTCTTTGCATACCAGGCGTCGGAGCCTTCTGCTGCAAACAGCTCGGAAATGTGCATCATAACGTCCTTGTCGATCAACGGCTCGCCGCAATCCTTGCAGTAGAAGATCGGAATCGGCACACCCCAGCGGCGCTGACGCGAAATACACCAATCTTTGCGGTCCTCCACCATTGCGGTGATACGGTCGCGACCCCAGCCGGGAATCCACTGCACCTTGTTGATCTCCTCAACAGCCTTCTCCTTGATGGCGTCGACAGAACAGAACCACTGCTCGGTCGCGCGGAACAGGATCGGATTCTTGCAGCGCCAGCAATGCGGGTACTGGTGGACAATCTTCTGCGTTGCCAGCATCGCGCCGGTTTCCTCCAGATGTGCGCCAATGACTTTATTAGCCTCCGCCGTCGTCAGGCCAGCAAACTGCCCAGCCTCCTCCGTCAGCTTACCATCCGCGTCAACCGGGACGACGATCTCGATTTCAGGATACTGTTTGCAGATTTCAAAGTCCTCCACGCCGAAACCGGGAGCCGTGTGCACACAACCGGTACCGCTTTCCAGCGTTACATGGTCGCCGACAATGACAAGGCTCGTACGATCAAGGAAGGGATGCTGAGTCTTCATATACTCACAGTCGCTGCCGCGGAAGGTGGCAACCGTCTCATATTCCTCAATTCCGGCCGCGTGCAGTGCTCCCTCGAGCAGAGCCGTCGCCATCACATAGTATTCGTCGCCGCAGCGGACAAGAGAATACTCAAAATCGGGACCAAGGCAGACGGCAAGGTTGCCGGGCAGCGTCCAGGTCGTCGTGGTCCAGATGACAAAATAGACCTTGGAGGGATCAATGCCGAGAGCTGAGAACTTGCCCTTGTCATCGACAACACGGAACTTAACATAGATGGAAACGCACGGATCCTCTGCATATTCGATCTCCGCCTCTGCAAGAGCCGTTTTGCACTCCGGGCACCAGTACACAGGCTTAAGTCCCTTGTAAATATATCCCTTTGTCGCCATCTCAGAGAAGATCTCAATCTGCTTGGCCTCAAAATCATGCGTCAGCGTGATGTAAGGGTGATCCCAGTCTCCAATGCCGCCAAGGCGCTTGAACTGATTGCGCTGACCGTCGAGATACGTCATCGCAAACTCGCGGCAGATCTTTCTCAGTTCCACATCGGAAATCGTGGTGGAATTACCGACGCCCGCCTTTTTGCGAGCCTTGAGTTCCGTGGGAAGACCATGCGTATCCCAACCGGGCACATAAGGAGCCTTGAATCCCGCCATATTGCGATGACGCACAATGATATCCTTAAGCGTTTTATTCAGAGCCGTACCGAGATGAATATCACCGTTGGCATACGGAGGGCCGTCATGCAGAACGAACACGGGCTTACCCTCGTTCTTCTTCATCAGCTTCTCGTAGATTCCATCCTTCTCCCACTGCTCCAGCATCGCGGGCTCGCGCTTCGGGAGTCCTGCCTGCATCGCAAATTCTGTTTCCGGGAGATTCAGCGTCTTTTTGTAATCCTGGGCCATGTCATTTACTCTCCTAAACGTAAAATAGTTTTCTATCAGAATTCATCAAAATTCGACACACCAGACTGAAATTCCAGCGTCGGCTCCTGAACACTGTCCGCGTTCGGGGCAGGACGCTGCTCAAAGAAGGAAGGTTCCAGCTCGACCGTCTCCTCCTCCGCGGGAACCGGTTCAGGCTCGGCAGGGTCTTGCTCGGAAACATACGCCGGATCCGGATCGGGCTCTTCCTGCTTCGGAACAGGCAAAGCGTCAATCAAGGTAAGGTGTCGGCGATACATATCGAGCAGCTGGGAACGAAAATCTGCAACCTGTTTTTTCAGATCGACCATCTGTTGCTTCTGCTGACGAATCTGATCCTCCGCGCCTGCAACAATATGTTCCGCTTTGAGGTTCGCATCCTTCAGAATAATCTCCGCCTTATGGCGAGCCTCACGAATGGAGGCGTCTCCAAGCTTCTGAGCGCTGACCAGAGCGGTTTTGATTTCGTCCTCCTCGCTGCGGTATTCCTCAATTTTAGCGGCGAGAATTTCAAGCTTTTTCTGCAGCTGACGCTTCTCTTCCTCCACACGGTCAATCTCCTCGCGCTGCGCGAGATTTTTCTGCATCAGCTCCTCAAAAGAATTTTTTACCCGGTCGATGAAGTCATCCACATCCTCCGGCTTGTAGCCGGAGAAACCGGCCTTTCGGAAGCTGACATTCGTAATATCGTTCAACGAAAGCATCCTGCTATCGTCCCCTTTCCCTGCTTCTTCCCGCCTGATCGATTTTTCAGACGTATTTTCTGCCTGCAATGCAGAGGCGCCCCTTCTTGGTATTCGGCCCCAGTCGGTCGACAATAAATTTCCCCTTACCGCGAACAGAAAGCTTTGCGCCCTCCTCCACTATACGGGAGGGAGAGGTTTCTTCGCGGTAATTGAGCGTGACAATCCCAGCCCCGACTGCAGCGGCGGCCTTTTCGCGGCTTAAACCGGCAAAAGCTGCCACAATACAGTCCAGCCGCGGCGACGCAATGACGGCGGAAATCTCCTCAAAACGATGCGCAGGCGGAAGCGGTTCCTCCGCTCCCAGCGAAAGCCTCACACCAGCGCGCCCAATTCTCTCCGTCTGCCCTGTCAGAAAGGGAGCGATCTCTTCGCGCACAAAAAAGACGGCCCTTCCCGTCTCAATCAGGATATCCCCCAAGGCCTCCCGCTGAATTCCCCGGGAGAGAAGACCTCCCAGCAGATCGCGATGGGTCAGTTCGTCCTCCCGGCGAAACTTCACAGTTACAGCCGTCAGAGGGAAAACGGATGGATCCGGATCAAGATGGTACGGAAACGCGCCGAATAAGACGCGATCCGCATCCTCGTGGCCGCCCCACAAAAGGAAGCGCTCAAAGCGCAGACTCTTCATCAGAGTCCGTGCCAGTTCCGCTTCTCTCTCATCCAAAAAGCCCGCAAAATGGCAGCGTCCGCGGTGTTCCGCCGTATTCACGGCATCTGTCAGCCGCGCTGTGAGGAGCTGATCTTCCCGGCTTCCTCCCATTTTAATAGTACGCTCCGTTATTCTCGAGCTCATCCATCACGTCGTCGCCCGTCAAATCCACATTGTAGGGAATAATAATGTATGTATTGGTCGCCACGCGCTTGATTTTTCCGCCGTTGGCGTAGGCCACACCGGACAGGAAATCAATAATGCGCAGAGATGCTTCCTTTTCCGTCTTCTCAAGATTCAGAACAACCGTGTGCATTTTCAGCAGCTCATCCGCGATGGGACGAGTCTCCTCTGCGAAATTCTGAGGCTTGAACAAAACCACCTGCAGCTGAGCCGTGGCATGGATATTAACCACCTTGCTGCCGCTCGAACTGTATGAGGAAGAAGAGGAAGAAACATGCCTGGACGTCGACTCGCGCTCTCTGTTTTCAATCGGAGAGACAAATTCCTCCTCATCGTCCTGCTCGTCCTCCGCGTAGTACTCATCGTACTCGTCATCCGGGGGATTCCACATATTTTTGATTTTCTGTACGAAACCTGCCATAATTCCGACCTCCTGGCTATCTTAATTCCTGTGCTGCAAATCAACGGTAAACGCGGGGACCGAACAACGCTGAACCGACACGCACCAAATTGGCGCCTGCACGTATGGCGTCTGCGAAATCCGCCGACATGCCCATCGACAGATAGTCCATAGTAACATTATCTATTCTTTTCTGCTTTATGTCAATAAAATATTGAGTCATCCTGGAAAAAAACCGAATGGTTTCTTCTCTCGCTGCATCCGCCGGCGGAATTGCCATCAAACCGCGCACATGAATACGGGGCAGGGTGGCTGCCTCCTCCAGAAGCTCAGGAAGGGCTTCCGGCAAAACCCCTGACTTATTTTCCTCCCGGCCAATATTGACCTCGAGCAGAATATCCATTTCACGGTTTGCCTTCTCTGCCTGCCGGGAAATCTCCTGCGCAAGACGGGTGCTGTCCACAGACTGGATCATCGTGACCTTATCAATAATCTGCCGCACCTTGTTGGTCTGCAGATGGCCGATAAACTGAAGATCCACCGGAGCATACCCCTCATATTTTTCGCAGAGCTCCTGCACACGGTTTTCTCCGATATGACGGATCCCAAGCGCAATTCCATGATTGATCACCTCAACAGGAACCGTTTTTGTCGCCGCGAGAAGCGTGATTTCCTCCGGCTCGCGCCCCGAGGAAACCGCCGCCTGCTCCATTTCAAAGCGGATCCTTTTCAGGTTTTCTTCGACGTCGCGGAATCTCTGTTCCAACTCACTTGACAACTTTTCCGTCATACAGATCGGTCCCTTCCACAACAATTTCATCGTACAGCTGTACGGTTTCAGACGTCATCAGTTCATCCTCATCGGGATTTGGATCACAGATCACGTAAGTGGAGGTGCTGTAAAGAGGAATAATCTGACGGAAGACGATCTCGCTTCCGTGCATCACATAGACCCCTTTGACCTCCTTTGTCTCCGTGACCTCCTCCCCGTCTTCCTTTTCATAAGTACGCGTTACCTCCGCAAAGTGAACCGCTTTCTGGCTCACGCGGATCCCGCTGTACTGGGTAACGGCAATGGAACAAGTTTCTGTGCGCAGACGAGCCAGTTCCTCATTCATCGTACTGCATTCGAGCACGACAGCCGCCTCCGAATCAATACTTTCCTGATTAACGGCCCGCACGACAGCCGTAACGGAATCCGACGTTGCAAAAGGAAAACTGAGTGTGACGGCGTTGCCCTCGAGAAACTTCAGCGCGTCCTCCGCGGATACCACGCAGACAACATACCATTTGAATTCTCCGCAAATCTTTCCAACTGCGTCAGCGGCAGGCGAGACCGTGGTTTGAAGGCCCTCACGATACTGTGCCGGCGTAATGGAAAGAATATTGTCATAATCAAAGACGCTTTCGTAACCGTCAACCTCGCTGATAAATATTCCTGCAGAGGGCGCCGTAATGGTGCCAAGAGCCTGACGGCCGGCGGAAAGGGAATCCCGCTGCTGAGTCAGAGAGGCTATGCGATCATCAAAATTTTCCACCTTGTTTGTGACAATCTGACGCTCATTCAGCACATACAGAAGATCTTCCCTTGCTTCCTCAAGCGTATCAAATTCTCCGAGCGCAGACTTTTGCAGCAGTGCCACCAGCTTCTGACTGATTTGCTTGTTCAGCGTGTCTTGATCAGCGGCATAGGTGCTGCCGGGAGAAGACAGCTTTTGCAGCTGAGAAATCTGCAGGTTCAGGGTTTCAATCTGCTGCTGTGCCGCAGCATCCTGCTCCGTTGCATAAATCTCGGCAACCGTCCCTCCTTTGGAGACCTTTCCTCCATCGTTCACCACATAGGTAATCACGCCGTTTGTCTGCTGCTGAATGACAGATTCCTTGCGTATGGCCGTTCCGGTCGCCTGTACCACTTCTGAGGTACCCGGATCATCCGCGCTCACATAGGTGGCGATTTCTGTTTTTACGGAGACATAATTGGCGTTATATACCTGGTAACCAATATAAAAGAGAAGCAGAAAGGCCAGACAAATCGCAGCCAGTCTGCGAATTAACGGGCTGTTCACAGAACACGCTCCCTTCCATGGGACTGCCGGGGCGAAGCCGCTTCTTTCCGCACCGTTATTCTATAGTATAGCTGATTTCAAGCTCCTTTGCAACTATGCGGGCGGCCTCTTGCACAAGAAGACGATCCGGCACGTGATCACGGGCGATCCATCTGACGTCCTGCTCACGGCGAAACCAGGTCAGCTGACGCTTCGCGTAGCGGCGCGTCTCCTGGCGGAGCTTGTCCGCAGCTTCCTCAAGCGAACACGCACCTTTGAAATATGGAAAAAATTCCTTGCACCCAATTGCCTGTTTGACCGTCGCTGCCCCAGGATACTCCATCAGACGGCGCGCTTCCTCCAGAAGACCGTTTTCAAGCATCAGCGAAACACGGCGGTTGACACGATCATACAGCTGAGAGCGATCCTCATACGTCAGCCCAATCCAGCACGCATGGTAAGGAGACGGCTCCCGTCGGGATTCCTCACGCAGACGAGCCATTGTTTTGCCGGTCAGACGGCAAAGCTCCAGCGCACGCACGATCCGCTTGACGTCGCGCAAAGAAAGGCGGGCCGCGGTTTCCGGGTCAAGTGTACGCAGCTCATCCAAAAGAACCTGCGCTCCCTCCCTCTGCGCTCTTTGTTCGAGAGCGGCCCGGAGCACGTTATCCCGGGGTTCCTCGGAGAAGGAAATATGGTGCAGCAGCGAGGACACATAGAGGCCTGTCCCCCCACAAAGCACAGGAACCCGGCCGCGCGCATGGATCTCCCGGATAACAGCCCCGGCACGCGCAACGTAATCCGCAACGCTGAAAGACTGATCCCAGTCCAAGAAAGCAATTAGATGATGCGGCACACCGCGCATTTCCTCAGAAGTCGGCTGAGCGGTGCTCACCGGCAAACCTCGGTAAATCTGCATCGAATCGGCAGAAACCACCTCACCGCCGAAACACAGGGCAAGCTCAACCGCAAGGGCCGTCTTTCCGGAAGCTGTCGGTCCGACAACCGCAATCACCGGTATGTTTTCCTGTTCCATTTTCTTCCCCCTTTCATGCGGTACGGACCGCTTTTATGATACGGCAGCGCCTCTGCGGAAACGGTCGAAACAAGGCGTCACTGCAGTCTTCCGAACTGTTTTTCGAGATCCCGCCGGCGCATCACAATCGAGACAGGACGGCCGTGCGGACAATAGCGGATTTCCGGGTGAGCCGCCAATCGTCTCGCCAAGACTTCCAGTTCCTCCGGCGGCGTTTCGTCCCCCGCTTTGATCGCCGCCCGACAGGCCACATTATGATAAAGCCAGTCAAGCTTTTCTGTCGTCAGATCGGTCTTCGAACGAACAAGATAACCGGCCATCTCCATGACCGCATCGGCGATTCCCTCTCCCTCGAGAATCAGCGGAGCAGTGCGCACGAGAACCGTCCCTCCGCCGAAATCATCGATCTCAAAGCCCGCCTTTCCGAACAGCTCCCGTGCTTCCAGAACAGCCGCATACTCATTTTTCTCCAGTGTAACAGCGACGGGCTCAAGAAGAAGCTGGCAATCTGCATCGCTGCGCTCTGCCTTAAGCTTTTCATACAGCATCCGTTCGTGTGCGGCATGCTTGTCAATCCAGACCAGCTCGTCTCCCCGTTCCAGAATCACATAGGTTCCAAACGCCTCTCCCACAAGCCGGAACGGGCGCTCCTCTTCCTGAATTTCCGCATCCGGATTTTCCTGAACAGGCTCTGGGAGAACAGGCGGCCGGCTTTCCAGGGATTGCGTATCCAAAACAGGAGCAGCCGTCGTCTGAGGCTCCGCCTTTGGGAAGGAAACCGCTGAAATGCCCCCGGCAGACTGTTCCGCTGGCGCCGGAACGTTCTCCCGGGCAGAATCGGGGGCTCCAAGGGAGCCGCCGTCTGCGGGGCTTCCGGACATCTTCTCCTGCAGAGAAGTGCGCGAAACTTCCACATTCTGCGGCTCTTTTCCTATTGCAGGATCCGCCTGCTGCGGTACAGAAACAGGCCGGGCAGACCAAAGAGGGATTCCCTCCGGCTTTTTCGGCTCTTCGCGGGAAAGAGCCGGGAAAGCGCTCCTCTCGCGCACCACGCCGCGGCCCGCAGAGGAAGCGCTCCGCCCAAGGCGCGGTACGGAGATCTCCGGCTCCTCCGAAGCAGACGCCGCAGGCTGCGGCGTAAATGAAAGCTGCTTCGCCTGCGGCTGAACTCCCGCAAAAACCGGAGGAGGAACATAAGCCGGAACCTGCGCGACCTTTGGCGTATCTCCTTCGTTGAGCGCCGTCTTGACGCCATGATAAACACAGTCAAAGAGAGGCTTCTCATTGACAAACCGCACTTCAATTTTTGCCGGGTGGACGTTGACGTCCACGGAGCGGCATGAGACGCTTAGATGGAGCACACAGGCCGGAAGCTTACCAACCATCAGAGAACCCTTAAAAGCCTCCTCAAGCGCGACCATAGCCGTACGGCTCTTAACATAGCGGCCGTTCAGGAAAAAGTTCTGCATACTGCGGTTCGGTCGTGCCGCCGCAGGCTTGCTGACATATCCGTTCACCGATACGCCGCCGTACTCATAGGAAACGGGAATCAAGCCTTGTGTAAATTCACGGCCATAAACAGCGTAAATGGCTGATTTCAATTGTCCGTCGCCCGGCGTATGAAGCGTTTCCTTTCCGTCCCGCAAAAAACGAAACGAGATCTCGGGATGGGAAAGCGCAATCTTATCCATAACCGAAGCAACGGAGTTCCCTTCCACAACATCTTTCTTGAGAAACTTCATGCGGGCCGGAGTGTTATAAAAGAGATCTCTGACCACAATGGTGGTTCCGGCAGGACACCCCGCATCCTCACAGGCTTCCTCCTCCCCGCCCGCTATCACATAACGGGTTCCCTCCAGCGCGTCCCCCACACGGGTCAGCAGTTCCACACGGGCAACCGCGGCGATGGAAGCAAGAGCCTCTCCCCGAAAGCCAAGCGTTCCAATTCCCTCAAGATCTGACTGATTGTTCACTTTGCTCGTCGCGTGCCGGAGAAAAGCCGTCGGAACATCCTCGCGCGCGATACCGCAGCCATTGTCGGTGATGCGCAGATACGTCACACCGCCGTGCTTGATCTCAACCGTGACAGTGGTTGCTCCGGCGTCAACAGCATTCTCAAGCAGCTCCTTTACGACGGATGAAGGACGATCCACCACCTCGCCGGCGGCAATCAGTTCCGCCACATGTTTATCCAGTACATGAATTCGTCCCATGCCTTCCCCTTTCTCCGTTTCCTGTGTATTCTTTCGTTTGAGAGAGTGCCCGTCGATGCGTTTTAACGATATCGTCTCAGGGCAAACCGCTTCACAAGGATCTTTACTCCTTCTTCGCGAGCGAAGTCAGCTCGTAAAGCTGGGTCATACACTCAATCGGCGTCAATGTGTTTACGTCCAGATTCCGCAGCCGTTCCATGATCTCGCTCTCCCTGCCGGGAACAATGGAGAGCTGAAGGCTTTGATCCGGTTCCGGCGCACGGCGCTGCCCCCTGCCCTTCGGCATGCTGACAGCCTTGCCCTCCTCCAGCTCGGCCAAAATCTGTTTTGCGCGCGTAATCACCTTGTTGGGAACACCGGCCAGCTTCGCCACCTCGATGCCGAAACTGTCATCCGCCCCGCCGCGCACAATACGGCGCAGGAAAGTAATGTCATCGCCGCGCTTCTTGACGGCAATATTAAAGTTTTTGACTCCGTCGACAAGATCCTCAAGCACCGTCAGCTCGTGATAATGGGTGGCGAAAAGCGTCTTTGCGCCCAGCTGCTTCCGATCCGCTGCATATTCCAAAACGGCCCGCGCAATGCTCATCCCGTCAAAGGTCGAGGTGCCGCGTCCGATTTCGTCCAGAATCAGAAGACTGTCGGGCGTAGCGCAGCGGATGATCTCGGCCACTTCGCTCATCTCGACCATAAAGGTTGACTGGCCGGAAGCCAAATCGTCCGATGCGCCTACACGGGTAAAAATGCTGTCTGTAATGGAAATATCCGCCGAAGCAGCCGGAACAAAACAGCCAATTTGGGCCATCAGAACAATCAGCGCGATCTGACGCATATAGGTTGACTTACCTGCCATATTCGGGCCGGTGATGATAGCGACACGATTTTCATTTTTATCGAGCATGACATCGTTCGGGACGAAGGGCACATCAAGGAGCTTTTCCACCACAGGATGACGGCCTTCGCGAATCTCAATCCGGCCCTCAAGGTTAATCGAGGGGCGCACATAGTTCTGCGCAGCAGACACCTGCGCAAAGGAGAGCAAAACGTCAATCTGTGCAACAGCCGCCGCCGTTTTCTGAATGCGGGCAAGCTCGCCCGCCGTCTTTTTTCGCACCGCATCAAACAACGTATATTCCAACTGCACCGAGCGCTCCTGCGCACCAAGGATGCGGCCTTCGAGCTCCTTAAGCTCCGGAGTGATGTAACGCTCACAGTTCGCAAGCGTCTGCTTCCGGATGTAATCCTCGGGAGCCTGATCGCGGTAAGAATTGCTGATCTCAATGTAGTAGCCGAAAACACGGTTATAGCCGACCTTCAGTTTCGGGATACCGGTCCTCTCGCGCTCTCTGGCTTCCACCTGCGCCACAATGCCGCGGCCGTTTGTCATATCCCCTTTGATCTGATCAAGCTCTTCGCTGTAACCGGGACGAATCAGCCCTCCTTCACGCACGGAGAAGGGCGGATCGTCGGCAATCGCGCTGTCAATGAGTTCTCTTACATCTTCGAGAGGATCAATTTCCTCCCGCAGAGTGGCAAGCAGAGAAGACTGGGCCGGTGACAGCGCCTGCTGCAGGATCGGAAGGCGTGCCAGAGCCGCCGCAAGTGAGCGCAGCTCCCTCGCATTGGACGCGCCGTAAACGATGCGGCTCATCAGACGCTCAAGATCGTGAATGCCGGAGAGCCCTTCTGCGATGTCGTCACGCAGGGCAGCGGAACCCACCAGTTCCTCCACCGCGCTCTGACGGCGAAGAATCTGCGCGGGACTGAGCAGCGGCTGCTCAATCCAACTGCGAATAAGACGTTTTCCCATCGCTGTGCGCGTTTTATCAAGTACCCAGAGCAGCGAACCGCGCTTCTCCTTCGAACGCATCGTCTCCGTCAATTCAAGGTTGCGCCGCGCATTCAAATCGAGATGCATATACTGTGCCTCGCTGAACAGGCGAAGCTCCGTCATGCGCTCCAGACCGGTGCGCTGTGTCCTCTTTAAATAGCCGAGAAGAGCGCCAAGAGCGGCTGTGACAAGCGGTTTATCCTCGATGCCGAGGTCCTCGAGCGATCGTCCGGAAAACTGCTCACTGACCGCCGCCGACGCTCCCTGCAGGTCAAACTCTTCCTCCGGAAGAAGTTCCAGGCTGGCAGAAAGGCGTTCGCGGATAAAAACAGGCAGTTCCTTGAAATCAAGTCCTCCCGGACTGAGCAGGATCTCGCGCGGAGAAAAACGGGAAAGCTCGTTGATAAGCTGTTCGCCGAGATCCCCCCCGGTCAGGATGCAGGCACTCAGCGCTCCCGTCGAAATATCGGCAAAGCAGCAGCCCGCCTGTCCCCCACCGGTACAGATCGAGCAGATGTAATTATTCTTGGACTCATCCAGCATCGTACTTTCCAGCACGGTGCCGGGCGTGATTACACGGATAATGTCACGCTTGACCAGTCCTTTGGCCAGCGCGGGATCTTCGAGCTGTTCACAGATGGCAACCTTATACCCTTTCTGCACCAGGCGGGCGATATAGTTTTCCGCACTGTGAAACGGTACGCCGCACATCGGTGCGCGCTCTTCCTGACCGCAATCACGTCCTGTCAGCGTCAGATCAAGTTCCCGGGAGACGAGCTTCGCGTCTTCAAAAAACATTTCATAAAAATCACCGAGACGGAAAAAAAGGATTGTACCGGGATTTTTCTCCTTCATCTCCACATACTGCCGCATCATCGGCGAAAGGTTTGCCATGACTCTGCCTCCAACCCAAACTGAAAAGGCATGCGGGGTACGACGTGCTTCCGTCTCCCCTCCGCATGCCTTCGATGTGAATGTTCATCCGCTGTGCGGAGTTCCGCGCTTGTCCTCCGGGCTGCTCAGTGGCAGCCGCCGCAGGAAGCACAGTTTCCGCCGCAGCTCGACTCCTCGTAGTCCGCCGTATCCGGATCGGCTCCTTCGGCGCACTGGCTGATGATGGAGCTGACACGGTTCAGCAGAGCGTCAAGATCCTGCTTCGCAGCGTTATACGCCTGCATATGATCGTTCTGCATAATCTGGCCGTAAAGCAAACGGAGCTCATTGTTGAGCTGCTGGAGCTTATCGTCGTCGCGCTCGTCCTTATTAGCCTCATTGTTGATCGCCATTCTCTTGAGATTAAAATCGCCGATCATATTCTGCAGAACAGCGTCGCCGTCGCAGTCTTCGCTCGCCTTGCGCATCGCAAGATAGCGCTCGTCCTTCTGCAGCTCACGGCCGATTTCACGGGTCAGTTCAATGATATCCATAGCGGGTACCTCCAAAACATTAAAATATAGGATAAAAGAGTTTCCAAAAAGCAAATGAAGAATCAAACGAAAGGTTCCCTGCACACGCAGCTCAGGTGGCAAGTTCTCCCGTTAAAATCCAGTTGCGGGCGGCGGTCACTCGCACGTCCGCGAACTGGCCAACCAGACTGGCGGGACCGGGAAAATCCACGATAACGTTTCCGTCCGTACGGCCGGAGAGCATTCCTTCCCGCTTTCCCTCCTCCTCGACAAGAACGCGCTGCACTGTTCCAACCGCAGACTGACAGCGCTTTGCGGCAATCTCCTCCTGAACGGCGCAAAGCTCCTGAAACCAGCGTGTCTTTTCCTCCGCCGAAACAGGATCGTCCATTGAAGCCGCTTTCGTCCCTTTGCGCGGAGAATAGATGAAGGTAAAGAGAGACGTAAATTCGACCTCACGGATCAGGGACACCGTATCGAGAAACTCCTCGTACGTTTCGCCCGGAAAACCGACGATGACGTCGGAAGTCAGGGAGAGATCCGATATTTTTTCTTTCGCGTAGAGAATCAGTTCCAGATACTTCGCTCGATCATAATGACGGTTCATCTCCCGCAGAATTCTGTCATTGCCTGACTGGAACGGCAGATGCAGATGATGACTGATGTGCTTCCCCTGCGCGATGGTATCGATGAGCTCCCGTGTCGCGTCCTTCGGATGGCTCGTCATAAAACGAATCCGGTAGTCGCCGGGAATACGATCCAGACGGCGCAGCAGCTCCGCAAAGGAAACCGGCGTCTCAAACGTCTTTCCATAAGAATTGACGTTCTGGCCGAGCAGCGTGATATCCTTGTATCCCGCGCGGACAAGAGACGCAAACTCCTCTTCAACAGCCTCCGGCGTACGGCTGCGCTCCCGCCCGCGCACATACGGCACGATGCAGTAGGAGCAGAAATTGTTGCAGCCATACATCACCGTCACCCATGCCTTTACCGCACCGTCACGGTGAATGGGCAAGCCTTCGTGGATTACGCTGTCCTCACTCTCGTCGCCGCGCGAAAAGACGCGCCGCCCGCCCGTAAGGGTCTCCAGAAGAAGCTCCGGGAAACGGTGAATCACATGCGTACCAAAAACAAGGCTGACGTATGGGTAGCTTTTGCGAATACGCTCCGCAACATGCTCTTGTTCCATCATGCAGCCACACAGCGCAATGATCACAGAAGGATGGCGACGCTTGATATTCTTGAGCGCGCCAACATTGCCAAAAACACGATCCTCCGCATGCTCGCGCACCGCACAGGTATTGAAGAGGATAAAGTCAGCCTCTTCGGCTTCCTCTGTAAAACCAAAGCCCATCTGCTCGAGAAAGCCCTTGATCTTCTCCCCGTCCGCCACATTCTGCTGGCAGCCGTAGGAATGGACGAAAGCCATGGGACGTTCTCCTCTGGCCCGTATTTTCATGATCTGCGCGACGTCATCGATCACAGCCGCACCGTCGCGGACAAAATGGTTATTTTCCTGCAAGAAACGGTTCCTCCCGTATATATTGAAACTCTGACACCTGTGAAAAAGTAATTTTTCTCGCTTCAGCAAACAATGGATAAACCGGGACCATTCCCGAAACAGGGCCGTCTGCACCAGTGCAGAGGTTTCCCCCATCTTCCAAAAAGGCCCCATTGCCACAAACAAAAATCCGGCCGTACGGCAATCGCAGTCCCGACCCATGAGGCAATTGAAGTAAGTATACCATATTCCTTTTTTTTCTTCAAGAAAATACACGCAAATTTTCTTTTCCCTGCACGGTTCCTTTTGGAGATGCCAAGGAGAGAAATTCCATATTTTCCAGTTGATTTAGCTGTTCTCTCCCCCACTTCATGATTTCGCCCTATTGTTCACATAATTTTTATGAAAAATTGTTGCAATTTCCATTTCCTTTTTGTCTTCTCTGATGTATAATGAGCAATATCTTTTGGAATGGGCTTTCTTGTTTCGATTTCCAGACAGCCCATATTTTGTTTATCTCACGGCGGACCTCCCGCCGGGAAAGGAGCCCTCCCTTCCATGTTGGAAGTACTCAACAGCGTTAATCAGTATCTGCACGAATTTCACCTTGTCTCCGTTCTTTTCCGTTTGGTACTCGCCATGATCCTCGGCGGTATCCTCGGAATGGAGCGTGGCCGCAAAAGGCGGCCGGCCGGTTTCCGTACTTATATGACGGTCTGCATTGCATCAGCTCTTGTGATGTGCACAAGCGAGTATATGACGAACGTTTTTAACACCGGCGATCCCGCCCGTCTCGGGGCACAGGTGATCAGCGGCATCGGTTTTCTCGGCGCCGGTACCATTATCGTCACCGGACGCAGTCAGGTCAAAGGACTGACAACGGCAGCCTGTCTGTGGGCCTCCGCCTGCATTGGTTTGGCCGTCGGCATCGGTTTTTACGCAGGCGCTATCATCTGTACCGTGCTGATTTATCTGGGCATGACCGTCATGCATCGGATCGAGTGGAATTTCCTTGCAAAAGCAAAGGTCATGGACTTTTTCGCAGAATTCTCGACCATGCAGGACGTCGGACGGTTCATCCAGATGCTTCGTGAAAACAATATCAGCATCAACGACATTCAGGTCAACCGCAAGGATCATACACAAGGCGATTTGATCGGTGTGATGTTCACAGTAAGAATGGAGCATCCCACGCCGCATACAAAATTGATCGAAATGTTTTCCGGATTCGACGGCATCAAATTTGTGGAAGAGATTATGTGAGTTTCAAGAAGTATTCGGGGAGGACTTTTCCTGTCCTCCCCGTCTTTCTTTGGGCCAGGAAGAAAAAGTCGAAAATTTTTTAAAAATTGTATTGACAACCGGATAAGCGGGTGCTATAATCGTAAACGTCGCTGAGAGAGCGGCAGAGAAAAACCGCAAAAAAGAATATGCGCGAGTGCTGGAATTGGCAGACAGGCACGTTTGAGGGGCGTGTGTTGCATGACGTACGGGTTCAAGTCCCGTCTCGCGCACCAAGCAACCGTCGATTTTTGAATCGGCGGTTTTTGTTTTGTTCCAAAAACGAACTTACTTCCGAAATTGTCTGCACAGTATATTAACACATAACAAAAGAACAGAAAGCAACAGAGGAAGCAGTATGAAACTCATTGCCAAAGGAAATACCGCGGAAGTATTTGAGTACGACAATCGTTTCATTTGTAAACTATTCTATCCGGGATATCCAAGAGTTTTTTGTGAGCATGAGTTTTACAATGCCCAAACAGTTTTTCAGGCAGGAATCAAAACTCCCCGGGCCCATGAAATGGTACGCATGGACGGAAGAGATGGCATTGTCTATGATCAGGTGATCGGCAAGCCCCTTTCCTCCCTGCTGCATCATGCTGGAAAGAGCAAGCAAGTCGAATGGATAAGCCGATTTGTGGAGTTTCACAAGCTCTTATTAAAACATAAAAGTGACAGCGTAATGGATTACAAGGATTTCCTTCGGCTCTTTTCCGGCGGCTCCATCGAAACGGCTGCTGAAATCAACAAGCTGGCGAACGGGTGCACACTGCTCCACGGTGATTTTCACCCAGGCAATATTATAGTAGATCCGGACGGAGAACTCGTTCTGATCGACATGATGAATCTTTGCAGAGGTCCGGCTGCCTACGATATTGCGAGAACATTTTTTCTGCTTGAAAAAAGCTGGGGCCTGCAAAACGAATATCTGGAGAGAATGGAATATCGGCCGGCAGAAATCACACCGTATCGCAACGTGATTTCACTCGTTCGGCAAAAGGAGGAAAGAAGTGATGCAGGTACAGTACGGGACGTACCGTGATATCGAAGCATGGATGAATCTCGTGGAGGAGCTTCGCGGAAATTTCCCGGGGCTGGAGACAAAGGAAAGCCTCACGGAGCACCGTGAAACCGTTCTGCGTTTCATGAAAAAAGAGCAGGCATTGTGCGTCAAAGCCGGAGAAGAAATTGCGGGTGTGCTTCTGTTTTCAAAAGGGCACAACATGATCTGCTGCCTCGGTGTTTCCCCAGCATACCGAAGACGCAGAATTGCCTCCTCTCTGCTGACTGCCGCGCTGGGGCAGCTGGACAAAACAAGAGAAATCACCGTATCCACCTTCCGGGAAAATGATAACAAGGGAACGGCCCCCAGAGCGCTTTACCGCAAGTTTGGTTTTACCGAGGATATCCTCATTGAGGAATTCGGTTATCCCTGCCAGAACTTCGTCCTGCGGCCATAAGTCTTTTTTATTTCTGCTTTACCTGCACACAAATTCACGCCTGTATGCGGCACTGACACCAGGGATAGAAACAAGGAACGGGACTGACTGAAAAATCAAACATTCTATACTGCTTATACCATTTATAGTAATCGGATACGTGCGAGTTATTTTAACCCGGAAAGGAGGAAACTGTATGGTCATCGAAGACAATATTCTTCGATACTATCTGCGAAACTGCTACTTTATCAACGGCACGGCCTATGCCGGAAAATCGACTATGTGCGCTATGCTCGCTGAACGCTTCGGCATGCTGCACTGCGCGGAAAACTATAATCTGGACACCATTCTTTCGGTGGCTGAGCCGGATCGGCAGCCAAATCTCTGCTACGTGAACAAGATGCCTTCCTGGCAGCATTTTGTCAATCGCACCCCGGAGGAATATGAGGCCTGGACAGATGGCAACGCGCGGGAGCTGACGGGCTTTGAAATTGCAGAGCTCATCCGCCTTTCCTCCGATCAAAAGGTCATCGTGGACACCAACATTCCCTGCGAGGTTCTCAAGCGGATCTCAGACTATCATCATGTTGCCGTTCTCCTCTCCCCGCAATCTCTCTCCGTGGATCGCTTTTTCGATCGCAGCGATCCTGAAAAGCAATTTTTGCTCTCCGTCATTGAATCCTGCCCCGATCCGGAAAAGACTCTTCGCAATTTTAAAGCCTGCATCGCCAGAGTAAACAGTCCTGAGCGATACGAAGCTTTTCAAACGAGCGGCTTTTTCACTCTGATACGGGAAGACACGGAAAAAGATACACGGGAGCAAATGATTGCTGCTCTCGCTGCCCACTTTGGCTTAACCTGATAACACACCGCGTTCCGGCAACAAACTCCCCCGCAGACTCATCACAATTTGAGTCTGCGGGGGAGTTTGTTGTTTTGACGCCATACGAAGCTTTCTGCGGCTAAAGCCGTTTTCATTTTCACAGACACTTACGGCAATTTTGATGCACCCAGGCAAGGCCGAGCGTCTTTTTGCCTGCTGTATCGAAATGCAGGACAGCAAGACGGTGAACAGACTCTCCTGTGATCTCTTCGATGACGCCTGCGCCGAACTTCGGATGCTCAATCCGATCGCCCACGTGATAGGCGTCGCACAGTTGGGAGAGCTTTGCCTCCTCGTCATGCTTCTCCTTCAAAAGTCTTGCTACACGCGAGCTGTAACAGCGCTGCGGAACGGCGCCGATCATGGTACAGCATTTTTTCCATGTGGAGCCGTGTCCAACGCCGTCATACAGCGCGTAATCCATATAATGCGCGTACTCATGGCGAATGACATTCAGCGCCTCCTCGACAGGCCACGTGGGATCCCGAAAATACACGGTGGAAAAGCGAAACTCTCCCTCTCCCCTGGCGCTGAATTGGCCGATAATGGTATATGCACGGCTGAAACTGATGGGAAGACGAGCGCCATGCAACCCGGTTTTCTCATCCAGCCGGGCAAGCTCCTTGCGAATCGCAGTCTCACTCCACTCTGTTTTCATGCAGCTTTCCTCCCTTTTTCCGACATTTGAGACGTTACGCGACGGCTGCAGGCTCGCTCAGCACGGAATCCACCGAAACCAATATATCCCGGTTTTCCATTGCCTTTCGGCGCACTGTACACAAGACCTCCGCACCCGGACGGATGCAGCCGAAGTAAGCAAATGCCCGCTGGCCATTTTCCAGCTCGAGGCAGATTCCGTTTCTGTTCGTCCCAATCACGACCCCGAATACACCGTCTCTGATATCGAAGTTCTCATCAAGATACTCGTTGCTCCACATGGCCAAATCCTCCTTTTTCCCTGACGCTTTGTTTGGTACAGGTTAAGAATACCACAGGAACAATATGCGTTTTGGGAGAAAAATACAGGGAGGAACGGATACGAGTTCTGTGTTTTCCGCCCCATTCGGCACTTGGTCCATTGACCGCTGAGGCTGTCGTCTCTCGCTATCCCGCACGTCGAACGGAAACAGCCAGCGATTCCGCCTGTACGTAAAAACCGAGCTGCGGCAGACGCACCATAGGAAAATACCACGTGCCGTCGCGGTAGGTAAAATCGGACAGCGGAATGCTGTACCGATTTGTGCCGGCGTACAGCCACATCGTATCTCCCTTGAGCTGAAAACAGCCGCCGCACATGGAAAACAGGTCAAATAAAGCGACATGCGGCACCCCTTGAAGCGTCACGCAAACAGGAGAACGTCCCGCCATATCAACCACACAGCCATTAACGGAAAAGTCCGGACGATCGGGCCTGAGCTGAAAAACAGAGTGATTCAGCGTTGTCTTAGTCGAGAGTATTTCCGTGGACAGAGAAGGCTGATAAAGTGCCTCGTCCCAGCGATGATCCATACGGAACTCGCGCTCCGGCTTAATCAACGAAGAGGCGCGGGAATGCAGCTCAAAGGTGAAATCAAGATGCACCCACCGTCCGTCTACAAAAGCCATATTCCATCCATGATTTCCCCAAGAGTCACCGTCAAACCCCTGCCCCTTGACATATCGCGCATGGACGCCGCAGAAGCAAAGCAGCTGGTAGACGTAAGCAGCGATCCCCTGGCAAACCGCTGTACCGTTTTTTACAAGGCCGACCGCGGAATGATCGGAGAGACGTCCGCTTTTACGGTACTCCACATTTTGTCTGAGCCAACTCAGAATGGCATGGAGCATCGCCTTCGTGTTTCCTCCGGCGCTCCGGCGAATCCGCGCGGCCTGCTCGGCCAGGAGGCATGAGAGGTCATTCACCTCTTTAGCGGAATCAAAGTAGACCGTCTCCAGTGTGTACATCACTACCCGATGCTGAAACAGGCTCTGAAAACGCGAACGGGAAACGCTCTGCTGGTGGATCTGCAGATCTTCCCCGACATATTCCTCGCAGGCATGAATTACGGAAAACCTATTGGTTTCGGGAATCAGTCCGCTCCGGTTGTCAATGACAAGCTTAATCCGGGGCAAATGAAGCCTGAGATAAAGCGAAACAGCCGTAACCAGCTCGAAAGCGCTGCGCACAAGAATTGCCGGGCACGACAGCGCGTGCGGCTCATACGAGGCCGAAACGCGCAGAACAGGCCGAACGCCCGGCGTGCGCAAGGTATAATACGAAAGCGCTGAGAGCGACGCGGCAAGGCGGGGAAAGTTCAAGAGCTCGTTTGCAAACCATTCCGAAACATCCGCAGTATCCGGAGCCACGACGTCAAATTGTCTGTGCCTCTGCTCAAGATTCTGAATCAACCGGCTCATTGCTGCGCCCTCCATTCCTTCGTTTTGGTTGAAATTTACTGGTAAAATGTATTTGCCCAAGCGGGTTTCAGACGGTCTTTTCCTCCTGTTTGCCGTCGCCGCACCACGGACAGTGCGGATCGTGGTGTACGCTGAGATTGTGAGTAATTTGCAGCGGATGGGAGAAGATGGCGGCGCGCTCACCGCCGATTTTTGTGCTGTTCGTGTTGCATATCCAGGTGTACTGCCGCAGGTAATCCATCACACGCGGCGTGTAATCGGGATTATCACGGTTCAGCAGGTCGAGAGCCAGCTTGACGGCGATAACGGTGACAAAATCAATATCGGCGGCAATGCCGGGTTCGAACGCAAGCGACTCCTGCTCCTTGTCACTGCCGAAATAGGTATCATGACTTTCCGGGCGCTCATCGTCGATCAGACCGCCGAGAGCGCAGGAATAGCACGAGAGATGATGTCCCGACTGCCAATAGAACAGCTCCCCGGCGAAAGCGCGCGTCCAGCAGCCTGCGGCCACAAAGGTACTGTCCGTGCGGATAGCCAGCTTACATGCCCAGTCCGCGGAAGCTCGATTATCTCCTCCGCCCAGAATCACGGTACCGCGTCCGAGATATGGGAGAAGCTCCTCCTCGGGAACACGCTGGATGGGAGAACGGAAGGTAATAACCGCTGCGTTTGGATTGATGTTCAAAATCTTGTCGCGCACAGCGTCAACCTTGTACCGGCCGAGGTCATTGGAGCCGCACTGATGACGGCAAATGTTGTGGAACTCAAACGTGTCCGTGTCACAAAGAACGAAACGGCCGACACCGGAACGGGCAAGCTCCATCGCGGCAAAAGAGCCAACAGAGCCGCAGCCGACAAGAACAGCGCAGCTGTTCATCATAGAATCAGACTCAAGCAATCCTTTATTGCGCGAAAACAGCCGTTTAACAAAATCATACGGCTTGATTCGAATAGGGTCATAGGAAGCCAGCTGCCGTGGCGCGCCGGGAAGCATCTCTCCTGCTGAGAGATGCCCGAGACGGAGTGTCAGCTCTCCCTGCTCATAACTTCCCTCCACGAAGAGACCGTTCTCACCCGCCGGGATCGCGGGCGCGCCCTCGTCGTTTCCTCCGTAGATCCAGCCGATCACGCCGCCCGCCACGGGGGAATCGAAGACGTAGACGGACTGCGTCTCCTCGCGCAGGATGCCATGAATCGGGCCGTACACACCGCTGTCCAGCATACTGCCCGGCACGTCCGCCCTCCAGTCGTAGCCCTTGAGCGGCGTGGGCCCCTTCGCGCCGAACATGGCCTTGAAGCGCTTGACCGCCTCGTCATCCTCCCTCGCAAAATCGGCCTCCTCCGCGCTGTCCTCACACGCTTCCTCGCCGAAACCGCCGTTCAGCAGCGACTCGCGCAGCGCTTCGATCTCCTGCTCCGAGGGTTCGCGGCTGTTCGGGCTCATTCTTCTGTCCTCCATGCTCTCTCCTCCTCAATCCTGTCTGCGATCGACGTCCGCAGCAGTCGCAATCCTCATCATTTCTTTATTTTTGATTTTATCATCGCCGACCTCGACGTCCACCCGCGTGTAATACACATCCCCGTGGCGTCCCTGCTCCACATAATAGAAGGTGAGGCGGAAATCCGGGTCGTAGTTAACGATCGCGGAAATACAGCCGTTACCGGCGGAAACCGCATATTTGCGGTTTGTAACATCGTCTGTCCCTGAGAAGGTGTCGAGCGATCCGGGATGGCGGTGCCACATGCCGAGAAACACCAATGGATGCTTATAGGTCCTCGAGATTACGCCGCAGACGTGATTCTCGTACACGTCGTCGCCCTCATGATATGCGTTATAAAATTTTGCATTGATACCGGGATCGCTAGCCTCAATGACATACCAGACGCCGTTCTCAAAATGACCGAGAAAAAGCCCGCCTGTTTCTGTCCCAATCCGCGCTTTCGACTCATTGTAGATCTGAATGTATGCTCTGTCTGAGAGCACGACACGTCTGCATTTCCGGTTCTCGGGGCAACCGGCGGACAGACGGCCGTCGGTATATTTCGCCCGCCCTGCTGTCAAAGAGTATACGGCGGGATCCTCCTCTATCCAGACAACGGAGCGAGATACAGGCTGTTCCGTTCCGCAGCGCCCCTTTTTTCTTCTGTGTGATTCGACAGCGCACCGGATCCCCCTTACCCACTGCCGCACATGGAACAGCACCTTTTCCGAGAGCGGACGTTCTGTTCGCCCCGCACAGAATCTGACATACTCCTGTGCAAGAGAAAAGCGTCCCTGCTCACAGGCCAAATACGCCGAACCGGAGGCATCACAGCGAATATCCCACGGCCTTTTACCTCCCAGAAGGCCGGAAAGTTCCCGCAGCTCCGGCAGTACGAGGTAGACACGGATCGGAAGTTCCTGCTCCGGCGTTCTCCTCGGAAAGCTGTGGTGAATGGTGAGCAGGAACGTGAAGGAGTCCACCTGAAACGGCTGCTGGATATCCCGCTGGGCCGTCACACGCAGCGGGAAACCGAGGTTTGCTGCCAGCAAATAATCCTTTTCTCTTTCGAGAAGTTCTGTGTCCTGCCGTCTCCACACTTCCGTTACAGGCTGCGGATCAGAGCAAGCGCCTCTCTCCCACTGAACCGTCTCCGGGGAAAGGTTTCTCGTATGGATGGTTACAATCAATCTGTCGTCGTTCATATGCACTCTCCCGTACCGGCCCCGAGCCGGTCTATCCTCTCTTGTTGCTGGCTTCCGTATTTATTTTTTGGGCAACACCCAGCAATTCTGCTTTAAATCTTTCCATGCTGCTGGAACAACGACCACGTTTTCTGATCGATCAGTCCAAGCTCAAACACCGTAATCCAGCGCATAGCAAAACGCAGGCAGGCCGCCGCCGTGGTAACCTTTTCCCCCTTACGGTGACCGGCAAAGATTTTCCCTTTGTCCTGCGTACACATATAAATCTGGTTGTCGTCGTCGCGCAGCAAATGCGGGATGTCCTTCGGCGTTACACACGACTTCTGGACCATCTGAACCATCTCTTCATAGTTCGGCTGGACGGGATAGAATTTCACCGAACCGCCCCATCTCTGCTGCGGGTGATCGGAATCGTACACGGCGAGCAGTGTCCAATCCTTCCGCTTGCCGCACACGACGGGACGAAGGCGGACGGTCCAGCACATCTTGCCGTTCGGCAGATAGTCCATCTTTGCATCGGGGTGGATATCGGCCATCGCTTTGATCTCAAGCCGCTGCAGCTGCGGGTTTGTCTGATACCACTGCGGGGCTTCCACGATGGTTTTGGGAATTGGCCGGAAACCTCTGCCGCTCTGAAGCGAAGAGGGGCTCTCCGGCAGCACCGGACTCCCGTTCTCATCAAATCGCATGGGTTCGCACTGCTCGAGCTGCTCGCGCAGGCGGGCGCGCTCCTCAGCGTCCGCCTCGGAAACTGCCACCACCGCCTTATCCACCGGCTTGAAGCCGTCCCCGTTCGCCAGGGAAGAAGCCGACAGCGGATCCGCCGGGTTGAGTACCGTGCCATCCTGGTTCACCATTGTCTCTCCGCCTCCGGCAAGCTGATTGCGAAGAGCTGCGATGGCGTCAGCCGTTGAGCTGTCCGCCGCCACTACCGCCTTATCGACGGTCTTATAGCCGCTGCCGTTTTTCATGGATGAAGGGTTTGTCATCGGATCGTCGGGATTGTACACTGTACCGTCCTGGTCCACCATAGTCTCTCCACCTCCGGCAAGCTGGCTGCGAAGGGTGGCAATGGCATTGGCAGTCGTGGAATCAGCGTCATCGTCAGCGGCAACAACCATTTTTTCAAGAGTGAACAACATTTTGCATTCTCCTTTTCCATGATAAATTGTAAACGCGGAGTCTCTCCGCTTTTTACTCCACCGTAAAGAGCCAGGACAACGCATAGCCGATCAGCATCGACCACAGCGCTGATTTCCAAATCCTGCTTCCTATCCCCTCCTCAATTCGTTTGAATACAGACACCAAACTGATTAGAATTCCCAACGCGAGCACACAGACGGAGAGAGAGGCATACAGCCGGCACACGTCCGAGAGAGCCGTCAGAATGCTCAGCCCATCGATGCTGCTCTGCTTGTTCGCGATGCAGAAAAGAAGGACGAGAAAGCAAAGTGCCGAGGAACGGACTTTTGTGCCGGCAGAAAACAGATTTCCCAGCGGACAAGCTTGCTCCGGATATCGATTGAGAAAAAGAAAGTATAAGGATGCAATGGACGCCGCGACCTCAATCGCAATGGAAAGCACGCTGAGAATCTGCGTGGTTTGATAGACCATTTCGGGTATCGCCATGTTCTCCCTCCTTTCCTGTCACCATGTCTCAAGCCAATCGGTTACAGCCTCGACGCATCGCGCCATTCCATCCCACAAGAACTTCATGACAGAGCCCAAAATGGCGCCGACGGTATCCGCCACGCCGCCCGCCTCCTCGAAAAACGGAAAACTTTCAAGCGGTTTCTCCGGAATCTCTGGCGGTGCTCCTCCTGCGATCCTCTCCGCGCAATAAGAGAGAGCTGCGAAGCTGTCCTCCTCCGGAAGATAGAACGTACAGTATAATGCAACGCTGCTCACGACAGCCAGGCAGAAAAGGAGGATCGCGGCGCCTCTTGCAAAGCGCGCAATCGGAGACAGGATGCCATCTTGATCATCGATGATGGTCAGGATTCCTCTGTCATCCAGCCGAAACCTTGCCATTTGACTTCCTCCTTCCTGGCGCTCCGGCACAAGCAGCGCGCCGGAACGGAAATTCGCTTTATTTCGCACGAGGCTGCCCTCGGAGCAAACCCATCTGTTCCATACTCTCCGGCAAACCAGCTGCCGTTAGACAAAGAGCACGATTTCTCTTGACCAAAAAACTGAATTGTGCTAGAATTGACAAGCTTTGGACCGTTTTCCGTCTCTTTGTATGTCGGATGGACGGCCCATCGGAATCTGGAATCTGAAGTCTCCCGGTATGGGTGGGCTTCGGATTTTTTGTCTGTCTGCATGTTTTGGAGCACGAGAGGAGGAACGACATGATTGAGCTCAGGCACATTCAAAAAAGCTTTCGGGTCGCCCGGCGCAGCGCCGGTTTTTCCGAGGCAGTCAAAGCCCTGTTTCACAGGGAATACGAGACAATTCACGCTCTGCGGGACGTCTCCTTCACCATTCATGACGGCGAGATGGTCGGCTATATCGGCCCGAACGGAGCGGGAAAAAGCAGCACCATCAAAATTATGAGCGGCATTCTCACGCCGGACAGCGGTGAGTGTGTCATCAACGGCCGCATACCGTGGAAAGATCGTGTCGCACATGTGCGGGAGATCGGCGTCGTTTTTGGCCAACGCTCCCAACTTTGGTGGGACGTACCGGTGATCGACAGCTTTGAATTGATTCGGGATATCTATAAGGTAGAAGATACAGCCTACCGCAAAACGCTCTCACGCCTTATGGAACTGCTGCAGCTCGGTGAGCTGGTGAGAACCCCCGCCCGCCAGCTCTCCCTCGGGCAGCGGATGCGCTGCGAGATTGCGGCGTCCCTCCTGCACAATCCGAAAATCCTGTTTCTCGACGAGCCGACCATCGGACTTGACGCCGTCTCGAAGCTTGCAGTGCGGGACTTCATTCGGACCATCAACCGCGAGAACGGCACGACGGTCATTCTGACGACGCACGATATGCAGGATATCGAAGCGCTCACCGAGCGGATTCTTCTGATCGGCAAGGGGCAGATTCTGCTCGACGGACCGCTGTCCGCGCTTCGAAGCCGCAGCTCTTCCCGCAGAACGCTGACTGTAAGCTATACGGGAGACCGGCTGCCGGCCTGCGAGGATATTGTCATCGAGGAGGATAAAGGCGGCCGCGCAGTACTGTCAATCGACACCGGCGTGCTCTCCGTCTCCGAGGCAATCGCCCGCCTCTCCGCACAAACGGAGCTGCGGGATGTCTCGGTCGCGGAGGAAAGCATCGACGAGCTGGTTGCCTCGCTTTACAGGGAGTTTGCCATATGAAACAGTACCTGTCGTTTTTCCGTATCCGCTTTACCGCCGGCCTGCAGTACCGCGCCGCGGCCTGGGCAGGCGTTTCAACACAGTTTGCGTGGGGAGGTATGACGCTGCTTCTGTACCGCGCCTTCTATGAGGCGGACGCCTCTGCCTTTCCTATGACGTTCTCTGCTCTCTCGAGCTATATCTGGCTTCAGCAGTCCCTGCTTGCTCTCTTTATGGCGTGGTTTTTCGACGACGACATTTTTGAGAGCATTACCTCCGGCAGCGTCGCATATGAGCTGTGCCGTCCCTGCGATCTGTATGCCATGTGGTTTACGAAGAACGTGGCAATCCGTCTCTCCCGGGCGGTACTGCGCTGTGCGCCGATCCTCGTCGTCGCAGCGCTTTTGCCTGCCCCATACGGTGTTTCGCTGCCGGCTGGCTGGGCGGCGGGAGGGCTCTTTCTTGTCTCTCTTGTACTCGGCCTTCTGGTACTCGTCGCCTTCTCCATGCTGATTTACCTTTCAGCGTTCTTCACCCTCTCTCCGTGGGGTATCCGCATTCTCGCGGTGTCCGCCATCGAATTTTTCTCCGGCGGTCTCATTCCCATCCCGTTTTTCCCAGAACCGCTTCAACCATTGTTTTACGCTCTGCCCTTTGCTTCAACGCAGAACACGCCGTTTCTGATCTACACGGGAACCATGCAGGGAACGGAAGCCCTCAGAAGCATTGCGGTGCAGCTTTTCTGGCTCGCGGCGCTCGTTCTCGCCGGCCGTCTGCTGTTGAAACGGGCACTCAAAAAAGTCGTGATACAGGGAGGTTGAAAAGATGAAGCTTTATCTGAAATTTGTCACCATGCAGCTCAAATGCCAGATGCAGTACAAGACGTCATTTGTGATGACGGCGCTTGGCCAGTTTCTCACCTCGTTTACGGCGTTCCTGAGCGTTCTGTTTCTTTTTAATCGCTTTCACTCCGTACAGGATTACAGTTTTTCAGAGGTGCTGATCTGCTTCTCCGTCATGCTCACTTCGTTCTCGCTGACGGAATGCTTCGTCCGCGGCTTCGACATCTTTCCCCGCCTCATCCGCAGCGGAAACCTGGATCGCATTCTCGTACGGCCGCGCAGCGAAATCTTCCAGGTGCTGACCTCGACCATTGAATTTTCCCGCATTGGCAGGCTGCTGCAGGCAATTGCTGTACTTGTGTACGCCGTACCGACAAGCGGGGTCGTGTGGACAGCCGACAAGGTGCTCGCCGTGATTTTGATGCTTTTAGGCGGCGTTGCCGTGTTCTCAGCCCTGTTCATCCTCTACGCCGGGTTCAGCTTTTTCACGATTGAGGGTCTCGAGTTCATGAACATCTTCACAGACGGCAGCCGGGAATTCGGCATGTATCCTCTCTCCGTCTACGGCGAGGGCGTGCTGAAATTCTACACGTACTGCATTCCGATTGCATTGTTTCAATATTACCCGTTTCTGTATCTCGTGGGGCGTTCGGATGATGTGCGGCTGATTTTCCTGCCGCTTCTGGGCTTTTTGTTTTTGATCCCATGCTACGCTTTCTTCCGTTTCGGTTTGCGGCGGTACAAGTCCACCGGCTCGTAAACGGCGCGGTCCGGATTCGCATCCCCCCTTCGTCCTGCTTTGAGACCATTTTATCACGGGCAAAAACAAGAGATTGGGATAGAATTGGGAAGCATCGCGAGACGAAACAATGCGCTCCCTGCTTCTTATTGCATTGCAGCTCCGCAAGCTTCCCCGGTTTTGGAATAGAATGCGCAAAAAGCGGCGCCCTCCGGCCCGAATGGGTTTGGAAGGCGCCGCTTTTTGCTGGCACAACATTCTGCAAGGATCGGTTGTATTTCGGCCTATGCTCTCAGGGGTTGAGCTGCCAGATTGCAAAATTCAGGTAGCCTGCAAAGGCAACCCAAAGCAGGTAGGGAATTTGAAGAAGCCCCGCAATCGGACGGACGGAATAAAAGGTCAGAGTCATTGCAAGAATCAGCAGCCACAGCAGGCAAAGCCAGATCAACGCAAATCCGTAAGCCTGTGCATTGAAGAAAATCAGGCTCCAGCCGAAATTCATTGCAAGCTGAGCAATCCACAGGCCAAGAGCCTGCCTTTCAAGCGGTCCGTCCTGCTCCCAGACCAGTGCCATTCCAAGACCCATGAGGACAAAGAGAATGGTCCAAACAATCGGGAACACAATTCCGGGCGGCGTGAGCGGCGGCTTATTCACCGTTTCGTACGCCCCCATCGCGTCATGCGTGAGCCACGCGGAAAGACCTCCAACCGCGAGTGCAATGGCAGGAAAGATAAGAAAACGCGTCCATTTTTTCATCGGATCTCCTCCTCTCTTCCCATTACTATTTCCCATTTTTCTCCGTCAGAACCGCCGAAAGCATAATTTTTAGCCCGAACAATTCTTGCACACGCCGGATAGGGATGATATGATGAAGAAAAGGCGACCGTCTTGCGGCAAAAGGAGGAAACGCAGCCAATGATTCTCTTGTTGACAGGCGCAACACACACCGGAAAAACCGCTCTTGCGCAGCGTCTTCTGGAGCGATACCATTATCCCTACCTCTCCCTCGATCTTCTCAAAATGGGACTGATCCGCAGCGGACAGACCTCGCTGACGCCGGAGGACGAGGAGGAACTGACCGAATACCTCTGGCCAATTGTACGGGAGCAGATCAAGACAGCCATCGAGAACGGACAGCACCTCATTGTGGAAGGCTGCTATATCCCGTTTGGCTGGGAGCGCGACTTCGAGGAAGCGTATCTGCACGAAATCCGGTACTTGTGCCTCGTGATGACCCGGCAATATATTACAGAGCACTTTGATGCCATCCGGCGTTTTGCAAGTGTCATCGAAGACAGACGCGAAGACGAGGGCTGTACAAAAGATTTCCTTCTGCGGGACAACGAGCGCAGACTTCAACTTTGTCGGGAGCATGGATATCCCTACCTCCTGATCGACAACACCTATCAGGTAGAGTTTGCTTTATAAACGATTATCCGTCCGGGCACAAGAAGAAAAGGCCGGATCTGGAACATCGTTTGCAGTTCGGCTCTCCCAAGAGAACCGATGAGCGCCAATCAAAGCAGCAACGAATGCACAGACCCAGCCTGAGAAAGGAGCGAAAAGGAAATGGCACAGTGGACAGCAGAAGCGGAACAAATTCTGCTGGAACGCTTCGGTAAGGACAGCCTGATTTCTCTTGCGACGGTATCCAAGGGAATTCCATATGTGAGGATCGTGAATACATTTTATTGGGACGCTGCGTTTTATGTGCTGACAGATGCACGATCCCATAAAATACGCCAGCTTGCAGAAACCCCCATCGCAGCGATTGCAGGAGATTGGTTCACCGCACATGGAAAAGCAGAATCCTTGGGTGCGTTTTCAAAACCGGAAAATCGGAAGATTGCAAAGTATATGCGGGACGTCTGTTCATCCTGGATCGACAACGGCCACTCGGAGCTGACCGATCCGAACACCATCATTTTGCGCATCACGGTAACAGACGGCGTATTGTTCTCGCACGGGACACGATACGAATGCACCTCAGAATACGGTATCAGCCTGGAAACAAGGAACACATAAGTTTTCATCGAGAAAAACTGCAAGACACAGCTTTGAATCCTAAACCATGCACAGCAAAGCTGTGTTTAAGAGCATAATCCATATAGGGAAACCAAAGCACAAGCTTGACACAATCCGACAGGAAAGCAAATGGACGGAACCCATGCTTTTCCAGGAAAGGAACGGCTATGATCGGACAAACACAAAACGGTCTTCTCATTCGCCGCCTGCGGCAGGAGGACATTCCCGTCATTGTGGAAGGTGAACGCGCACAGGGCTGGCACCCCACAGAAGAAAAATACCTCACCCGGCTGCGCGATATGGCAGCCGGCCGCTGCGTCTCACTCGCCGCCGTACTGGACGGGAGAGCCGTAGGCTATCTCAGCGTATACCAAACGGACAACGGTCCGGAACTCGTCGATTTCGGCGTACTGGAGTGCTGCCGGGGCCGGGGAATTGGCACAAAACTGATGGACACTGCGGAAGAACTTGCGTTCGCGCAGAGCGATATCGTCCGGCTCAGCGTCGGGCTGCACAGCGGCTATGGCAGCGCGCAGCGCATGTACATCAAACGCGGTTATCTGCCTGACGGCTGCGGCGCGTACTATGATGAAACAGTCTGCACCCCTTATGAGAGCTACCCGCTCGACGACAGTCTGCTGCTCCGATTCAGCAAGCGCCGGCCGGCTGTCGGCTCTTTTCTTTGCAGGCTGGCAACGGATGAAGAGTTTGAGCTGTTGTGGCAGCAAAACATCGAGGCGCACCCGGACGATCCACGCTGGCGCGCCTGGCGGGAGGAATATGCGGCGTCCCGCCAAGCCGGACGCTCAGAGACATTTGCCGTCCTCTCCGACGGCAAACCGGTCGGCGAAGGGACACTGCTCTATTCTCCGGCATGCGGCGCAATCCACGGCAGAACTGTGCTCGTGAACGGCGGCTCCACAGCGAACGTGAATGCGCTGCGGATCCAAAAAGCGTATGAGGGCCGGGGAGGGATCTCCGCCCTTGTTCGCACGATGGAGGCGCATGCCCGCAAGCGCGGCATCTCTCTCCTCACCATCGGCGTGGAGGCCGCGAACGCCAGGAACCTTGCCATTTACCTGCACTGGGGCTACCGCACGCTTGTGCACACAAAGACGGAAGAAGGCTCCCTGGTTCTGTATTACGCGAAGGAACTGGGAATCGGAAACACTGATCCGACACACACGCAGGAAACGAAAGCAGTCTGCGTTTGCGATAAGGCCTGATGAGAAGAAATGACAGCATTCAGAACTTCAGAAGCTGTTCCGTGATTTCACGCGCCATATTTCCTGAGCTCTCCGATCCGCTGGCCGGGCCCGGCAGATAAACCGAGATATATTTTCTCTCTTCATTTTTCTCTAAAAAACCGACAAACCACCCCTGCCCCTCCGGCCCTGTTCCTGTTTTCCCGTACAGAACGGCCCCGGCTTTTTCCTCCAGCCGCATCAGCTGTTTGAGCAGCGCGATATTTTCGCTGTCAAAGCCGTCCCCCTCCTCGAAAAGTGTCCACAGCACGTCAACCTGCTCCTTCGGAGAAATGAGCAGCGAGGAAGACAGCCAGAATCCGTTGAGCTCAGGCATAGGATTAACGCCGCTTCCCTCCCATTCGGAAATGTCGCAGTTTCCGTAGGAAAGCTTGTTGAGCACAACCTGCACCTGCTCCCTTCCCGCCTCGTCAAGCACCTGACGAAAATACCAGACACAGGAGGATGAAAATGCCTCCTGCAGCGTCAACTCCCGGTTCCATTGCGGATTGCGATACTGCGCGCCGCTGTATGTCATAGTGTCAGAGACGTCTGAAAGCACACCGCTTTCCAGACCGATCAGCGCTGAAATGATTTTAAAAGTTGAATACGGCGATACCCGTTGTGTACAAAGCTCGTCCTGATACAGCCATGTTTCTCCCGAGGCAGCATCGTGAAGAACAGCACCGCCATTCACTTCCTGAAAACAGGAAGCAAAATCCGGGGCGGGTATCTCTTGTGTTTTTTCTTCAGCCTTAAAAATCTGAGAAGATGCGGCTGCCGAATCAGCCTCACTGGAAACCGAGGCAGAGGAAGACTGGCCGGTCTCTTCTCTCTGCTGTGTGCATGCTCCGCCAAAAAACAACAAGGCAGTACAAAACAAGAGCAACCATTTTCTCATTTTATACGTCCTCTTCCCCGGCAGCAACTCCGAGAATTTCATTCCTGCATCGTACAAGCTCACGCAGAAGCGCTTCCCGGTCCAGCAAAGAGAAATCCGTCGTGTCAACGATGATGTGAGGACCGTTCGCGGTAAAGCTGTCCATTCCGCGCAAACGTATTCCCGAAACGAATTGCTCGAAGGAAAGAGCGGCAACAGGAGTCCCTGGATGTTTCTCAGGGTAACAATCGTTGACCACATGGCCACGGTGCCGTTCCGGGCTCTCGTTGCGCACAAGAAACCGGCGATAGATGGCAGTATAGTCGCCCGTTAATGTGACGGTAATGGCCTGATAGGAATATCGCTCCAAAAGAGAAAACAGTCCCTCTCTTGAAACATTTTCAAAGTTATTTTCAAGAAGGAAGGGCTTGTTCCGTTTCATAAGCCGCTCTGCCGTGTCGTATAAAATCCGTGTGCTCACCGTGCCAAGCCGCACCTTCTCCTCACGGGAAGAAAATCCGATTTCATCAAACAAGAGTTCCTTCACGCAGTCTTTGGAGAAAACAGGCAGATTAAGCTTCTCTCCGAGGTATTCCGCCAAAGTGCTTTTCCCGGAAGCAGGGATTCCCGTAACTAAAATACAGTACATGCTACATCCTCCTGTCTGCAAATCGGATGCCCACCCAAAATGAGCGGCCTGCCGCAGCGCGTTCCTGTCTTCATCATACCTGCTTTTTCCCGGCCGTGCAAGGCCTCCCGCTGCATTGCAGGGAAAACGCTATTTCTTTATAAAAGGAGCTTTCTCATGACCAAAGAGATCTTTCAGCTTATCGAACAATATATGCTTTCCTGTATGACGGACAGCGCCCACGATCGCGATCATGTGTACCGTGTGCTGTACACTGCTCTGGAAATTGCGCGGGAGGAAAAAAGCGTTGACATGGAGGTATTGTGTTGTGCATGTCTTCTGCACGACATCGGAAGGCAGGAGCAGTTTCGCAACTCTTCCCTCGACCATGCCTCTGTCGGCGCAGACAAAGCGAAGCGCTTTCTTCTGGCACAGAAATTTCCCGAGGACTTTGCTCAGCGGGTACACGATTGTATTTTCACCCATCGCTTCCGCTCGGATCGCCCTCCCCAAAGTATCGAGGCAAAAATACTGTTTGACGCCGACAAGCTCGATGTTTCCGGTGCAGTCGGCATTGCAAGAACACTTCTCTACAACGGAGAGGAAGGTGAGCCGCTCTATTCGCTTCTGCCGAACGGCTGCGTTTCCACTGGAGAAAACGACAAGCTTCCATCCTTTTTCCAGGAATACAAGCGCAAACTGGAAGGCATTTATTCTCGTTTCTACACAAAAAGAGGCAAAGAACTTGCACTCTCCAGGCAGAAAGCGGCTGTCGATTTTTATGAAAATCTGCTGCATGAGGTAAGCGGTGTCTATTGTATGGGACGTTCCGCCATGGCGGAGCTTCTCCGGGAGGAGAGCGGTACGTCAAATAAAACCTGTTTGGAAAGCAGAAAAGGAGGAAACAAAGAAATGAGCAGCATCTCCATAATTCGATTGCAGGACAGACCGGAACTGAAGGACTCGCTGGCCCGCTGGTTTCATGAAAAATGGGGTGTTCCTCTGGAAGCATACCAGGAAAGTATGGAAGATTGCCTGGCTGCTCGAAGCGCTGTTCCTCAGTGGATTGCTGCACTCGAAGGGGACAGAATTGTCGGCGGACTTGGCGTGATTGAAAACGATTTTCACAATCGGAAGGATCTGACGCCAAACGTCTGTGCTGTCTACGTGGAGGAAGATAAACGCTGCCAGGGGATTGCGGGAGAAATGCTTCGCTTCATCTGCCGGGACATGTACGCCAAGGGTGTCGGAACGCTGTATCTGCTCACCGACCATACATCCTTTTACGAACGGTACGGCTGGACGTATTTCTGCATGGTGCAGGGCGATGGCGAGGATAGTCTGTCACGAATGTACCGGCACGTGGAAACAGAATTTCCGGAAAAGGCCGTGTCCTCTATCCTAAAATAATTCTCCAAAAGGAAATACAAAACATTACGGAACATCAGTCGGACAAAACATTTCCCTGAGCGGCCAAAAGCGCTTGACCGGCAGGAAGAAAAGGAGCGACGAAGAATGCACACAGAAAAAGGACAACCAATCCTTTCAAAGGAGAAGCCATACGGATTTGTCTGCTTTTCCAAAACGGCACACGCAAAAGACGTGGAAGAAATTCTTCACCGGCTGCACGCGGAAGGTGTCCGTGTATGGTACGACAGCGGAGCGGATCCAGTGGCTCAGCAGGACGACAGAGTCGCCCTCCGCCTGGAAAATTGCGCGTTCTTTCTGCCGCTGGTCACCGAAAATTTTCTCTCCGACGCAGACTGCAGAGACGCACTCCTCTACGCAAAGGAATGTGAAAAACCAGTGTATCCCATTCTCCTGCCCGGCGTTTCCCTCTCCCCGGGGATAAAAATGCGGTTCAGCGGATTGCAGACGATCGTCATGGACTCGTTCCCACAAGAGGAACTCTTTTTCCAGCAGCTTCTCTCCTTGCCCACGCTGCGCAATTGCATGGAAGAGTCCTTCTCCGTGGAAGAATTTCCGTCTGTGTCTCCGGCGAACAATGACACCCCGGCTTCCAGCTGTTCCCCGGAAATGCGTCAGGCGCTCGATTCTCAAACAGAAACGAGAAACGCTATCAGCCAGCAGAAAGCCCGTCGATCCGAACCGTATCCCGGACGGCTGGCCGAATCCTGGAGAGATGTCCTGCAAACCGATTTTGACGGAGAAGAAGTCACAGAGCTGGCTATGCCGGATCGCCGCGTTTATTCCTTTGCGATGCTCGATCGGATTTCCCGGGGCACAGCAGAATACTGGGTTGTCTCCCGCAGACAGGAGGAACTCGTCATCTTCTTTCTCTTCAAAAAGCCCTCCGAGCCCAACAGCACACCGATTTACGTTCCCTTCGGAAAAAGTGTGCGGTACATTTACCGAACTTTCATGCAGCGCCACAGAGAGTATACATTTCTGGATTCTGCAACCGTACAGCCGCAAATTCAGGCGGGAAAAACAGGAAAGCCAAAGCATCTTGCACAAGACACGGTACGGAGGCGCTGGGGCGATGAACTTCCCGACTGCCTTCGCATTCCAGACAAATATGCCGTGATCGACGCCGATGCTTTCCGCTGTTTTCGTCCAGGGACTATGATCTCTGAACTCATTCTGCCCGCTTCCATTCTTTCCATTGGAGAAGGCGCATTTTCCTCTCTTACCGTCACAGGAAAGATTGTGCTTCCCAAAAACGTACGGGACATCGGGAATGCAGCCTTCACATTGGGGCCGAGAGCGTATCTCGAGTGTACCGAAAACTCCCTTGCCTATGAATATGCGCGCAGAAACCACTTACGGAACTCTGTCGACATGCAGCATCTTCGCGAGCAAAATCTTTGTCCGTACTGCGGCGGAACCTTCTCCTTCTTTACAGGAAGATGTCGCCAATGCGGCGCCCGGCGCAGTCGTTGAAAAAACAACAAATCTGCAAGAGTTCCCTCATTCTCTGCCTGAAGGATGAAACATGCAGGATCAGACAAACGACCGCATAGACGAAGGGGAAATAGAAGAGCGGATCAGGGGCTGCTGTATCGGCAAAAAGCTTGCGAACCCCCAAACGCAAAAACAGATAACTGAGCGGAAACGCACTTTTATTTGACATTTTTGATGTCTTTCTCCTGCGCCCACTTCCCCTGCCGCTCCCTTCCTCTTCCGCAGTTTTGAAACTCCTGTTAAACCTCCTCCTTTTCAAGGCAAAGGCTTTTCCTATAGCATAACCCGGAATTCACCACCTTCGATCTGTTTGAGGCGTACGCCGATTCCTTTCTTATCCGGGCAACGACGGCAGTCTTGTCCACAAACCTTCTCCCAAGACATCTGCCCTCCGAAAACTATCGTGAGAAAGACTGGAATTTCGTGCCTCTCCTCCCCCTCTCAGCAATACGCTTGACATTCCGTCTCCCAGGCACTATACTGAACAATGTTCACATTGGAGGGATCGTATGAATACGATGATCACATCAAAGGAAGAAATTCTGAAAGCCAGCCGGGAATTAATCCGGCAGAAGGGATGGGAAGCTGTCAACATTCGCGCCGTCGCTGCGGCCTGCGGCGTGTCAGTAGGGGCCATTTATTACTACTTTGATTCCAAAGCGGAGTTAACAAGTGCTGCCATCGCAAGTATCTGGCAGGAAATATTTCATTTACCTGACGATGTTCCGCCGCCTGCGGATACAAAAACCTGCATCCTCTGGATTTGCGAACGAATCAAGGAAGGGAACGAAAAATATCCCGGCTTTTTCACACTTCATTCTCTCGGATTTTTAGGAGAAGAGAAAGCAGACGGAAAACGTCGGATGCAGAAAACATGGCATCATATACTGGACATTTTGACTTTCGTTATCCGACAGGATCCAAACATCCGGCCGGATACCTTTACCGAACAATTTACCCCGGAAAAATTTGCAGATGTTCTCTTCTCATGGCTTCTGGCCGCTCTGCTGCGCCAAGACTATGAGCCTTACGCTATTCTGGAAGTAACGCAGAGAACACTGTATCAATAGATTTTCTCTACGCAATAATCTGTTTTTTCGGAGAGGAAGAACTTTATGAAGGTGAAACGCGGCACTCTTCTGCTTCTTGCCTGCTTGGTATGGTGCATAGCGGGCTTTAACATCCTGCGCATCGGCATCCTGGCTTATCCTGCCTATGTCACCGCAGGGAATATTCTTTTGTCAGCTCTTGTCTTTTTTGTGTTTCAAAAATTTGTATTCCGCCGATTGGTTCATAAGCACACCGCAAGGATTACCGGCTATGTGGAAGAACGGCAGTTCTTTCTGAAATTTTTCGACGGAAAAGCCTTCGCTATCATGGCCTTTATGATGAGCGGCGGCATCGGACTTCGAGCCTCTGGAATTGCTCCGGAACGTTTCATTGCTGTCTTCTATTCCGGACTTGGAGGAGCTCTTCTGCTGGCCGGAATCCTGTTCGGCCTTCGCTATGTAAAAACACTGCAAACCGCCGCTGTATTACAGGACAAATCTGAGTAAAAGAAGGGATTTCTATGCAAGCAATCGCAGAAACCATTTTTGACGCAGTTTACTTAATTTCTGTCATTACCATTGGAATTCAAATGATTTGGAGAGGAAAAGGAAGCAGCCAGTTTTGTCTGTTTGGATGGATGGCCGTTATCCTGGGCGTTGGGGACTCCTTTCATCTGATTCCACGCGCGTTTGCGCTCTGCACCACAGGTTTGGAAAGCTATACGTCTCTCCTCGGCCTGGGAAAGTGGATTACTTCCATCACTATGACCGTTTTCTATGTTTTGCTGTATTACGTCTGGCGGAAACGGTATTGCATCAATGGCCGCCGCGGTTTGACAACCGCGGTATATGTCCTGGCAGGTTTACGGATTCTCCTCTGCATGATGCCGCAAAATCAATGGCTCAGCGAAGAGGCTCCCCTGTCCTGGGGAATTTACCGCAACATTCCTTTTGCACTGCTCGGCCTGCTGGTTATCCTTTTGTTTTTCCAAAGTGCAAAGAAAGGCCGGGATCACGCTTTCCGCTGGATGTGGCTGACCATCGTCCTTAGCTTTGCGTTCTACATCCCCGTAGTTCTTTGGGCAGATGTCGTACCTGTCATTGGTATGCTGATGATTCCGAAAACCTGTGCGTACGTTTGGACGGTTCTGATTGGCTACAAAGCCATGCTGCGTGAATATTGCAGCAACAGCTGATCCGCTGTCCGCGCCATAAATGAAAATGGCAAATCCCCTTGGACTGTATTTTCTCTGGAGTTATGCTGTCATAATTGTCTGTGTATGATATAATGGATGCGGAATATCAATTTTCCGAAGGTTTACGATGGGATTAATTAAATGATAAAAATACTTTTTGTGTGCCACGGCAACATTTGCCGATCACCAATGGCGGAATTTATAATGCGGGATTTAGCCGAACGTTCCGGGTACGGAGATGAAATTTTTACCGCATCTGCAGCAACCAGTACGGAGGAAATCGGTAATCCGGTACACGGAGGAACGGAGCGCGTACTGCGAAGACTTGGGATCTCATGTGCAGGGAAACATGCTGTGCAGATGACAAAGCGTGATTATCGCGACTACGATTTTCTCATTGGAATGGACGACTGGAATCTTCGTAATATGCGCCGTATCGTGGGCGGCGATCCAGATGGGAAACTGTTTCGGCTGCTTGACTTCACATCTTCTCCTCACGAGGTTGCCGATCCCTGGTATACCGGCGATTTCGAGACAACATACCATGATGTCAACGAAGGATGCGAAGCGCTTCTCCACTATCTTGTCCATGAAGGACGTGTCTGAATCCGTATTTGGAGCGATTTACAAAACAGGAGCATTGCCATAAAAGCAGGAGAAGGATTTGTCGAAATGACAAACCCTTCTCCTGCTTTTTTATGCACACTCGTTTTACGGCAGATGCCTTCGCTCACCAGAGGTTCAGCAGAAAAAACAAAGTACTTTTCTTTCATTTACTGCTGCAGTTTTCCTCCCCCTCCTGCCTCACATTCCTTCCGGGCGGATTGCCTGGCTATAAATTCCTCATACGTCATCATAGAATTCAAAACAGGAATCATCGCATTTGCAGAGAGATGCTCCGGCAATCCCAGAGAGGTCAGGAAGGTCCGACGACGAACCGCACTGTCATCCCGTCCTGTAAGACCGGCCTCAAACAGATCCAGCTTTGTAATAGGACGCTGCGCAGCCTCGCGGGGTTCCTCCCCGCAGGAAACGCCGGCACGAAGTATCGCCTCCCGCAAAATTTCAACCGGCAGGCCCTCAACCCCCAGCTTTCCCTCGCTCGATGGTTTTTCCTTGCGGCGCTCTTTGCCAAGAATATCCGGAATATAGGCATGCTTTATCTTAGCCGGGTCAATGGCGCCGGAAAGATAGTGGCGGATTTGGAAGCCTGCACCATCGCTGTCTGTGAGGATCAGAAGTCCGCGTGTATCAGCGAGCTTTCTCAAAAAAGAAAGCTGCTTTTTATCCCGGAAAATCCTGAACCCATGCGTTTCTATAATAAGGCCGTCGATCAGAGAGGAAAGCTTGATCTTGTCGTACTTTCCCTCAACAATAACAGCTTCCTTTATTTTCAGTTTTTTTGTCAAGCAAGCCTCTCCTTCTGCGCGGCCAGAAGCAGCCGGGCAATCATTTTTTCAAGCATGATCCTGCGGCTTCCACGCGCTCCCTTGAGCGACAAATCTGTCTCAAGAAGAATATCCAGGCTCTCGCGCAAAGCCGCAAGGGAAAGGCGGCGCACGTCGCGCTCCGCATTGCGCAAACGAAATTCTTTCCCCTTATAATCAAAATATTGCGCCGGGTCCTGAGCAGACAATCCGCTCTGAATACATGCTCGCACACGATAAAGATCCAGATAGACCGTTGTCAGCGTGGCAAGGATAGAAACCGGCTCCTCATTTTGATAAAAAAGAAGATCCAAAATGCCATACGCTTTCTCATATTCCCCGGCAATAATAGACTTACCGAGAGCAAAAATATTGGCCTCCAGGTTACGCGTCACGAGACGATCGATCAGTGCAGCCGTAATCTCACCGCTTCCCTGATAGGAACAAAGCTTTTCCAGTTCATGGTACAGTGTACGCAAATCGTTTCCCGCATAATTGATAATGCGGGCTGCATCCTGGCGAGACAAATCACATCCTCTTTTGGCTGCAGCGGCACAAAGCGTCTTTTCCAGTTCCGGCCCGGTGCGCCTTTCCATCGCCACACTAACGCCTGTTTTGTTGATCGCGGCAAGAAATTTCTTCCACTTTGCCGACTTTTTAACGTCTACTTGCAGACCGGGGCAATAAAACAGGAGCGCCGTTGCAGACGGGAGAGCCTCCAGAAGCTCATACAGCTTTCCCAGTTCCGTCGCCCCACATGTCTCTACATCAAAGTCACTGACGGTAACGCATTTGCGATCCGCCAAGAACGGAAGTGCTTCCACGGCGTCGGCAATCGCGTCCACCGTCGTTTCCCTTCCATCGAACCGCTGCAAATTAAAATCCGGAAAGGGAACATTTCCCGCCTTGTCAAGAAAACGCTGCGTATATTTCTCTATCATATACTTCTCGGGACCATAAAAGAAATAGACCTTCGAAAAATTCCCGCAATCAAGCTGTTTTTTCAGCTCCGCCTCTGTAAGCTGCGGCATTCAGAACTCCCTCCTGACCTGTGTTTCCTTTCCTTCCCCTATACGCAATTCCACGGTTCCATCCTGTGACGCCAGGGGAAGAAATGTGTAATCCGCTCGCCACACATGGCTCACAGACTCCTCATCCATGCAAAAGATTCCATATACCGGATCCAACTCACGGAACGTATCCGGCAGCTCCTCCATCAGGAGAATGGTGCAGTCCTTCCAATCCTCCGGCAGCGTTTCCGCTTCCGCCCCATCCGGCCAAAGCAGTATTTTCTCTTTCCCGCATAAAATGCGGACAAAGTCGCCGTTCCGCTCCACAGCAACAGCCCCGTCCCAAAGAGAAACCGAATAGCCGTTTCCATAGACAAGCGTCTCCCCTGCCTTCTCGGAAGCCGCCAGCATTGTCGCGTTCGCCAGTGAATCCGATCGGCAGATCAGGGTCTGCGTTGTTTTCTTTTCTGCAATATGTCCGGCATTGCTGCCTTCCTCAAAACTCTCCCCCACCATCACGAGCAAATCAAGAGACGTCATGTTTCTGTCATCCAGCGCTTGAAGCACCGGAGTTTCAGAATACCCCGCGCAGCCAACTACTGCCGCACGGCCGTTGCGCGTGATAACGATGGAGATTCCATCTCCGGAGGATAGGATGGAGCAGCAGGTGACATCACGCACAGAGATCGTCTGACATAGCAAACTGAGCAAAAACAATATCACGCTCAGCAGTCCCGCCGTGCGGAAACGCGGTTTTCCCCGTCCAATCAAGACAGCAACGCCAAACAGCAGCAGCGCACATGCAAGCCAAAGATACGCCGTTCTTCCAGAAAAGGAAAAACTCGCAAAAGGCAGTTCCGAAAGAATTTCCGCACAGTCGGTGAGATACCGGCAGAGCCAGGATACCGGAATTGCAGCAAGTGCCGCCGCGGGTGGGGCAATCACTGCCAAAAGGACCATAACGGCAGACAACTGAAGCAGAACGGAACATGGGAACACCATCAGCAGATTCGCAGGCAACGCCGCCGGAGAAATGGTTCCAAAAAGCGGAAGAACGAGGGGCAGCGTAAAAAGCATAGCACTGAGTGAGGAGGCAAGAAGCGCATTGACCGGCCGCAGAATTCGGCAAAACAGATCGCCTGCCGGTTGAAAAGCGGAAAGCGCAGCCTGCAGCCTTCCTTCCAAAAGCGCCAATCCTGCCGTTGCGGATACAGAAAGCAAAAATCCGATATCCGCGGCAGCATACGGATTAAGGGAACACAACAGAAGAACGGCTAACCCAAGCGAGTTGAGCGTATCCGCCCGACGGCCAAACAGCTCACCCGCCAAAAGGATCAGACACATAATCCCACTGCGTGAAACGGATGGCGAAAAACCTGTCAATGCCATGAAAAGAACAATCCCCACCGCAACGCCGGCCGCACTCAGTCGACGCGGAAAACGCAGCGCGCGAAACAACATGGTAAACAATCGCACCATGATCGCCATGTGAAAACCGGAAACAGCAAGGAGATGGGACACACCCGCAGTTCGAAATTGCTCCTCCACAGTTTCTGACAGCGCGTTTTTCTCACCAAACAAAATCGCTTTCACAAGCCCCGCATCCCGCTGGGAGAGGACACTGTCAACCGCGTCATCCAGGCGAATTCTGCACTTCAAAAGAGAAATCCACAAGCTGCTCTCACGACCAGGCGTAGAGACGGCGCCTTCGTCCACCGGGAAAGCGTAGAGATAAATGCGTTCCGCGGCAAGTGTGGAACGCTGGCAGAAAATCCCATCATCCTCTGGAAGGAGCAGCGTCATTTCTCCTTCGATCCAGTCTCCGGGTTCGTTGGCAATTGGCTCTCGTGCATAAATCAGAACCCTGCCGCCTTTTGGAAAATCGAAATTTCCGGCTTTTCGAACCTCGACGGTGTAGCAGTACCGGTAGTTTTGATCATACGGCAGTTCAACCACTACACCGCTGATCTCCACCTGTTTTCTGTCAAGATTTTTGACATTTGAAATGCTCGATGATTCCCACCAAAAGAGGCCGATTGCAATCGTCGCAGCCAGCATAGCTGCCGCAATGGATTTGCCTTTTCTCAAAGTCGTCACAAAGGTGAATATGGTGAACAAAACTGACGTCAAGCAAACCAGATAAAGACAATTTTGTTCACCAAAGAAAAGAGCGACCGTCAGGGCCAGCAGATACGAAAAACCTACCAGCGCCAGCGGCCGCTTCATTTCTCAGACAAGCCCCCTTCTCTCGGGCCACCGCCTCCTATTCTGTTGGCGGCGACACGCTCCTCCCGGGGTATTTGCGCCGGATCCGACGCAGGGAATCACGCGTTGTCTTCTTTGAAAAAGAGCGGGAGAGGTTCCAGGAAAATAATGTCATCGCGCTGCATCGCATCGCCTTCTGCCAAAACGCAGGCACGTCCGACAATGTTGCCGCCGAACTGCAGTACAAGACTTTCAATTGCCGCAAGAGATTCTCCGGTGCTGATCACATCGTCAACAATCAAAATGCGTTTTCCCTTCAAATCCTTGTAATCATCCTCAGCAAGGAAAAGCTTCTGAACGTGGTCCGTCGTGATCGACTTGACTTCCACATGAATAGGATTGCGCATATACGCTTTGACGCTCTTGCGGGCCACCACATATTTCCGGCAGCCCTGCCTGGCCATTTCATATGCCAGCGGAATTCCCTTTGTCTCAGCAGTAATAATTACATCGTGCTCCGGACATTTTTTCAGCAGAGCGCTTGCTGCATGCTCGGTGATCTCAACATCTCCCAGCATCACAAAACCCGCAATATCCATCGTGTCGCTGATCGGACAGATGGGCAGCTCGCGGCCGCAGCCTGCAATGTCCATATGATAATATTTTCGCTCTGTATCACTCATGTCTGTTTCCTCTTTTCCAAATAAAGGGTGGGACGCGTTTTTCAGCCGGGAGGCCACTTCATCGAACGGCCGCCAAGCAGATGGACGTGCAGGTGCTGCACCGTCTGTCCTCCGTCGGCTCCGGTGTTGGCCACCAAACGGAAGCCGCCGTCGAGACCGAGCTCCTTTGCAAGACGGGCTGCCACCTCAAAAATGTGTGCGATAATTGCCGAATTCTCCTCCGTAATATCCGCGGCAGAAGCAATATGCTCCTTCGGGATAATCAGGATGTGGACCGGAGCCTGAGGATCCAGGTCGTAGAACGCCAGCACACGTTCATCCTCGTATGCTTTTTTGCTGGGGATCTCGCCCGCGGCGATCTTACAGAAAATGCAATCGCTCATGAATAAGATTCACCACTTTCCTTGCTCTCAAATTTACGCAAAGCGCTCAAAAAACGGAAAGGCCCGCCGCCGGGCAGCAAGCCTCTCCATTTATTATAGCATACCAAAACCGATCTGAAAAGCAGGAACTTTCGTCTTTTTTGCCGGAGAAGAGCCTCCATGATCCTCCCGCCGGGCAGAAAGTCTGCAGAAAGACACTATCAGTTTGCCATCATATCGGCGACAAATCCCTCTGCCGCGGCAAGAGCTTCGTCAAGCTTCGTCAAATCCTTCGCGCCGGCCATCGCGAAGTCGGGCTTTCCTCCGCCGTTGCCGCCTGTAACCTGAGCGACAGCCTTGACGAGCTTGCCGGCATGCAGACCCTTGGCCAGAGCTCCCTTGCCCACAGTGGCAGCAATGTTTCCTTTGCCATTACTCGTGCAGGCAAGAACAGCAACAATATCCGAAGCCTGATCGCGAATACGATCACACATGGTGCGCAGAGCAGCAGACTCTGTGCCGGAGAAGAGGGCCGTGATGATCTTTACACCGTTGATCTCCTTCGCCTCGGCAAACAGGCCGTCCATCTGCATTCCTGCAATGCGGCTGTTCAGCGACTCGATAGCGGAATCCTTCTCCTTCAGTTCGGTAAGGAGCTGCGCAGCGCGCACACCAATCTCGGAAGGATTGTTCAGCTTCATAACGGCAGCCGTGTTGTGAATCAGAGTCGTCTCCTCCGCAAGCATACCGAGAACGCCCAAACCGGTCACACCTTCAATACGGCGCACGCCGGAAGCCACGGAGGACTCGGAAACAATCTTAAACAGGCCGATGCGTGCCGTGTTGGGAATGTGCGTGCCGCCGCAGAACTCGCAGGAGAAATCCTCAATGGAAACGACACGGACGATATCGCCGTATTTCTCACCAAACAAGGCCATCGCGCCCAGTTTACGGGCTTCCTCGATCGGCATCTCACGAGAGCTGACCTCAACGCCCTTGAGAATCTCCTTATTCACAAGGAGTTCCACCTTCGCGATTTCTTCCGGCGTCATAGCGGAGAAATGCGTGAAATCGAAGCGGACATGCTGATCGTTGACAAGCTGTCCTGCCTGCTCCACGTGATCGCCAAGCACACGGCGCAGAGCCGCCTGCAGCAGATGGGCCGCCGTATGGTTGCGCATGATGGCAAAACGGCGCTCCTCATTCACACGCAGGGAAACTTCCTCGCCGACAGACACCGAGCCCGCAGTGACCGAAATATGATGCAGGAAGTTCTTCGTCTGATTTTTCGTGGTATTCTCCACGGTAAACATGGCGTCGGCAGACTCACCAGAGCCCGTATCGCCCACCTGGCCGCCGCTCTCACCATAGAACACCGTGCGATCGAGGACAAGGACAGCCTCATCGCCTGCCGTCACGGATTCAGCACGTGCGCCGTCTTTCACAATGGCCAGTACCTTCGCGGTACAGGCCGTCTCGCCATAGCCGAGGAACTGTGTCTCCGGAATACCGTCAAGCAGATTGCTCTCCCCGAGCCACGCATCCGCGCCTGCATTTTTGCGGGCATTGCGCGCGCGCACCTTCTGCTCCTGCAGATGCTCGCGGAAGGATTCCTCGTCAACGGTAAAGCCGCGCTCCGCGGCGATCTCTTTCGTAAGATCCAGCGGGAAGCCGTAGGTGTCGTTGAGACGGAACGCATCCGCACCGGTGATCACATGCGTATCAAGATTATCAAGAATATCGCTGAGCATCTGCATTCCCTGATCGATGGTCTTTGCAAAGCTCTCCTCCTCCACACGGATCAGCTTCTGGATCATCGCACGCTTTTCCGCAAGCTCCGGATACGCGTTCAGGTTCTCCTGGATCACAGTTTCAGCCACCTCTGAGAGGAAGGGGCGGTTGATGCCAAGCAGACGGCCATGACGGGCTGCACGGCGGAGCAAACGGCGCAGCACATAGCCGCGGCCCTCGTTGCTCGGCATAACGCCGTCGCCAATCATAAATGTCGTGGAACGAATATGGTCGGTAATCACGCGCAGAGACACGTCCTTTTTCTCGTCCTTACCATATTCAACGCCCGCAATGCGGCAAATATGCTTCATGATATTCTGCACGGTATCGACGAGGAAAAGGTTGTCCACCCCCTGCATGATACAGGCCAGACGCTCAAGGCCCATACCGGTATCGATGTTCGGATGCGCCATCGGCGGATAGTTGCCCTTCCCATCGCTGTCAAACTGGGAGAACACAACGTTCCAGAATTCGACATAGCGGTCACAGTCGCAGCCGACGCCGCAGGTAGGTTTGCCGCAGCCGTATTGCTCGCCGCGGTCAAAATAGATCTCCGAGCAGGGACCGCAGGGGCCGGAACCGTGCTCCCAGAAGTTGTCCTCCTTGCCCATGCGTACAATGCGATCGGGAGCAACGCCGACTTCCTTTGTCCAGATCTCAAAAGCCTCGTCGTCATCCTGATAAATGGTAACCCACAGCTTGTCAACCGGCATCTCGAGCACCTTCGTGCAGAACTCCCAAGCCCAGGCCGTGGCCTCGTGCTTGAAGTAATCGCCGAAGGAGAAATTGCCGAGCATCTCAAAATAGGTGCCGTGACGCGCCGTCTTGCCGACGTTCTCAATATCGCCCGTACGGATGCATTTCTGGCAGGTCGTGACACGCTTGCGGGGCGGCGTGACCTCGCCGGTAAAATACTTCTTCATCGGCGCCATGCCGGAGTTGATGAGCAAAAGGCTGTTGTCGTCCTTCGGGATGAGCGAAAAGCTCGGCAGGCGCAGATGCCCCTTGCTCTCAAAGAACGAAAGATACTTTTCTCTCAGTTCGTTTAATCCTGTCCACTGCATTGTTGAACCGTCTCCTTATCCTCTCATTGTTTTTCGGCCGTACGCTGCGCAAAAAGAAAGGGCTTCCCCTCCCTCCATGGGACGGGGAAACCCGTGGTACCACCCAAATTGCGCCGAAAGCGCCGCTCTGACTCCTTAACGCGGAAAACGCCGTACTCCTCGCACGGGGCTCCGGGACGGCCGCCTCCATACCCTTTCGCAGCCCTCTCGCAGCGTCCCTGACAGGACAAGGGCCTCTCTGACACGAACCGGTACAGCGCGCTTCCCTTCAGCGCCGGAAGCTCCCGCAAGCCGGCTCACGCCGCACCCGGAAAGCCTCTATAGACAAGGAAATTATATCCGGAAATGTTCCGCTTGTCAACCGCAAAATCCGACAGACTTTGTTCTTTTACGTGTGTCCGTTCGGGCATTTTGCGCTTACGGAACCAAAACGGTGTCCCAAATCCCATCCGCAATCTGCTGAAACACAGGACCACAGGTCGGACCGCCTCCCGTTCCCGTCTCAGAGAAAACAACAATTACATACTGGGGATCGTCGTACGGATAAAATCCTGCAAACCAGGAATGGACCTCCTCCACGCCGTTCTCGTCATACCGTCCTGTCTGAGCGGTGGCTGTTTTCGCTCCCGCCTCTCCATGCGCCGGACTGTACTTTTCGCTGGTTCCCTCCTGTACCGACGCAAGCATAAAATTTTGAAGCAGGGCGGCATGATACGCACTCAGTACGCGCACAGGCTCCTGGCGGCCGGCTGTTGAAGTGGTGTTCAGGCCTGCATCGACCGTCCCCTCTACCAGTGAAGGCGCCGTGTATTCTCCTCCTGACGCGATTGCGTTCACCATGGCGGCAATTTGAAGCGGCGTGGCGGTCAGTTCGCCCTGCCCAAAGGAAAAATTAGCCAGCGCTTTCGGGATGCGCAGCGAGCTTTCCGTGGGAAGCACTCCCGCGCTTGAAAGATAACCTGGAGCAAGCTGTGTGCCGGATCCAAAGCCAAAACGTTCCGCCATGCCGAGAAAAAGGGAGGGATCTACTTGCTGCATCAGGTTGACAAAATACGTATTGCATGAATTTGCAATGGCAAGACGCATATCCTCTTCCCCGTGCGCCTCCTCGTCGTAGCAGTGGAAAACGTCTCCCGATACGGTAATTCCTCCCGTACATTCATAGGCAGTATCGGGCGGAAGTCCTGCTTCCAGAGCCGCGGCAGCGGAAACGAGCTTGAAGACGGATCCGACACTGTAAGGCGCGAGGCAGCGGTTGAGAAGCGGCGAATCCTCATCCTCCAACAATTGGGCAACATTGTCGGGATCAAAGGACGGCAGACTCACCATTGCGCGAATTTCACAGTTGGGAACCTCCACCACGAGAACGGCTCCCTTGGTCAGGTGCTCCCGCGCCGCTTCTTCGGCAATTCTCTGAATGCGTTTGTCAATTGTCAATACAAGCCCCGCTTTTCCAAGAGCGGAAGTATCGGAAACAGACGGCGTTTCCCCTGCCAAAGCGCGGTGGAGGGCATCCACCTGATAGGTAACGGAAACCTCCCCCTTTTGTTCTGCAAGAAAGTCGTCATACGCTTTTTCGACCCCTGCCACACCGTGTCCTGAACCGTCAAGATAACCGATGGCATGGGCCGCAAGCTGCTCCTGTCCGGCATACCGCTCGGAAACCTGGAAGGTCAAAATACCGTCTCCCGACACATTTGACGGCAAAGACAGCGCAAACGGCCTTCCGTCCTGCAGCAAAGAGGACAGCGAGGCCACTCCGTCACTGCCCAAAGCCCGGCTGAGATCGGAGGCAGTCTGTACTCCGGGCGCAACCGCTGCAACCCATCGTTTTTCTTCTCCGGTAAGAGGCAGCAAGTTGCAGTCGTAAATTGTCCCCCGTGTTTCGTTGACTGTCAACCGGTAAACGCTCTGCTGCTGAGCTGTCTCCGCCAGAAGCTCTCCGCTCGAAATCGTGTAAACACTTAAAATACAAATCAAAAGACCCAGCATAACAACACCGAAAAAAACTGCCACCCGCCGTTCCAGAATCATTCCCCCTTTAAGACGAAAAAAGAGGGACGCGGAGCGTCCCTCTTCTCATCGCCCGGATATTGAAAGTGTTTCCGGATCGGTTTGCTTTTATGTATCGCTGCAGGCCCACCGGCGCAGGATAGCGCCCGGGGAAACCGGCACATTGGTACGCAGGCGAACGCGCATGGCAGGATGCGGGGCCGACGCAATCGGCAGACCGTCCGCGTCAAAAATGTCGTCAAGCGGCAAAAGGTACGGCTCGCGTCCTGGCTCGAGAACATCAGCAACATCTCCCCGGAAAAAGCGGTTTTTCTGGGTGAGCAGAATCTCGCCATTCTCCCGTCCGTCGCAAAGCGCAATTACCTCGCAGTCACGGACATAACCGCCGTCCACCGTTTCCTGCCCCGGTTCGGAACCAAAATAAAATCCGGTGCTGTACGGACGATGACTGATCGCTTCCGTTTCGCGCACAATCCAAGCGGGAAGCGGCTCTTCGGGATGATCGAAGTACCAGTCCACCGCACGCCGGTAAGCATTGGTGATTACAGACACATAATAGGGAGACTTGGCGCGCCCTTCCACTTTCAAACTTGTGACCCCGGCCTGTACAAGCTCCGGAATGTGCTCAATCATGCACATATCACGCGAATTGAGAATATAGGAGCCTTCCTTCGCCGTTTGAATTTCCATATACTGCCCGGGTCTCTTTTCCTCGACAAGAGCGTATTTCCAGCGGCAGGGCTGAGCGCAGTCGCCGCGGTTGGCGTCACGGCCCGTCAGGTAATTGGAAAGAAGGCAGCGGCCGGAAAAGCTCATGCACATCGCACCATGCACAAAAGCCTCAATTTCAAGCTCCGGCGGCGTGTGTGCCCGCAGCTCTGCAATCTCCGCAAGGGAAAGCTCCCTCGCCAGAACAACGCGCGCCGCGCCGAAGCTGTGCAGCACGTTCGCCGACGCCCAGTTTGCCACGCCGGCTTGTGTGGAAATGTGAAGCTCCACGCCGGGCGCATGCCGCTTTGCCAGCTCCATCACACCCAAATCGGTGATGATGAAAGCGTCAACGCCGGCCTCCTGCGCTCCGCGCAGAAAGGCAGGCAGGCGCTCAAGCTCATCGCAGCGCGGAATGGTATTGCAGGTCAGATAGACGCGCACCCCCTGTGCGTGGGCCAGGGAACACCCCTCGGCAAGCTGCTCCATTGTAAAATTTGCGGGAGCGGAACGCATGCCGAATTCGGTTCCCGCCAGATAAACGGCATCTGCTCCAAAACGAAGAGCCGCCTTCAGGCACTCCATATTGCCCGCCGGAGCAAGAACCTCTGGTTTCTTTTTCAACGCAAACCAGCCTCCACCAGGTTCTGCTGATGCTCGGCGGCAGTCGCCGCATAATAGGCGTTTCCGTCCGCATCGTGGCAGAAGTAATAGTAATTGGTATCCTGCGGATTGAGAGCCGCATCAATCGCATCCATGCCCGGATTGCAGATCGGACCGGCCGGCAGGCCTCTGACCGTATAGGTGTTGTAGGTACTGGTAAACGTATCACGCTCCGCCTCGGGAACATCGTCCTTCGTGCGATACGGATAATAGGTGGTCGAATCGCAGTCGAGCGTATAGATATCATACTGCGAACCGTTTTCGAGACGATTGTGCAGGACGGACGAAACCATACACATGTCGTCGGTGTTGGCCGCTTCCATTTGAATAATGGACGCAAGCGTCAGTACCTCGTCAAGCGTCATCCCGGAAGCCTCAATCTGTTCCTGCAGCTCATCGTCCATCAGCTTTTTGTTGCAGTTGTTGACCAGCTTCATGATGACGGAAGTTACGTCGTCATTCTGATAAAAATCATAGGTATCCGGGAACAGATATCCCTCCAGATGGTAATAGCGCGTTCCTCTGTCTTCGATAAAACCAAGAACCTCATAGCTTTCATCGAGCTCGGTCGTATTGCAGGCGGCAAGAAAATCCGAAGCCGCACAGACGCCGTTCTCTTCCAGGAGATCCGCCAATTCCACCACGCTTGTCCCCTCCGGAATCATAAGCCGGACGGTGTCAAGACGGTTGGAGGTACGCTGCAGCGTATTGATGATAGCCTGGTAATCCATGGAAGTATCCAGCTGGAAAGTTCCGTTGCTGTAGTACTCACTCGAATTGGTAAACATTGCATACAGCTTAAAGAACGCCTTCTCCTGAATCACGCCCTTTTCCTCCAGGATATCCGCCACCTCGTCGGTTGTCGGATCCTCGGGGAGATCCACCGTGATACTGATTGCTTCCCGTCCTATGGCCAGCATATCGTTGATTCCGTCGACCGCAAACTGACCGGCCAGAAAAGAAATCAAAATGACCATAACAAGCCACACGGCGCGGAAAAAGCGTCGGTTGCTCTTGCGTTTTTCTCTGTTTCTTTCCTCATGAGCGCGGGCCGCGCGCTTTTTCGCCTGCTTCTCCGATTTGGACGCCTGAGCGCTCTGCTCACGCGCAACCGAAGGATCGCTGTAACTGTTGAGGGAAGCGGGCTCTTCCTCGCTCTGCGTATCCCCGAGCTCTTCTTCGGAAATGTTCAGTGAAAAATTATGAATGCGCTTTTCACGCAGACGCCGGCTCAGCTCCTCATCGGAAACATGGGTCGTGTTATTGTTGTCTCTGTTTTCGTTCATGGTTTTTCCCTCCGTTTCCGGGGCGGGATGCTCCTTTGGATATGTTGCGAATCATACGTTCCGTGACCAGGATATCCACGGGCCTGTCAAAGTAGCCATGCGGAAGCATCCGGCGCACACAACCGCTGTAACAGGCTCCCACCGTCACACCGCGGAATCGGGAAAGGAAACGATCGTAATATCCCTTTCCATACCCCAGACGGTAGCCCTCTGAATCAAAGCTCAGTCCCGGCACGACACAGAGCCCTCCGATCTCCTCCTCCACAAGGCGGGAACGGCCCGGAACCGGTTCAAGAACGCCGAAAGCGCCCGGAGCCAATTCTTCAAGAGAAGCGATTTCATAAAACTCCATCTCCCGTGTGCCCGGTACGCATCGAGGCACCGCCACGTGCTTTCCCTGTGAAAGCGCACGGCGAATCAACTCCACCGTATCCACCTCGATCGGCTTGCTGACATAAGTATAGAGCCAATCCGCCTGCGCATATTCGCGCAGGGAGGTCAGACGGCGAAGAATTGACTCATCCGCTTTCTTTTTCTTCTCCTCGTCCATCTGCTCCCGAAACGCGCGGCTGCTCAGACGAAGCGAATTCTTCAGTTCCTTAATGTTCCTGGTACGCATTTATTCCTCGTCCTCGTGTGTTATTGGGAAAGCGGCTCAAAGACCGGGGACACACATAGCGGCGCCAACCTTCTGCGCTTTCTCTTCGCCGCAAAGAACCGTACCCAGCTTCAGGGCAAAGGCCATCGCAGCGCCGGCTCCCCTGCCGGTGATAAAGTTTTCGCTGACCTCAACGGGCGCGCCGGTTACCTGAGCGCCGGTAAGCTCCTGCTCAAAGCCGGGATAGCAGGTGGCAGTGCGTCCCTTCAGCAAACCGAGGTGTCCGAGAACAGAGGGGGCGGCGCAAATAGCGGCAACCCAGACGCCATCCTTTGCGGCGGCTTCCACGGCGGCACGGACAATCGGAGATTTTTCGAGATTCAGTGTGCCGGGCATACCTCCGGGCAGGACGACCATCTCAACGCCATCGGATACAACGTCTTTCTCCTCCAGATCAGCTTTCACAGTCACTCCGTGCGAACCGGTAATCTCCCGGCCGCCAACTCCGACGGTTTTTACCTCGCAGCCCAGGCGGCGCAGCACATCAACGGGAGTAAGGGCCTCCACCTCCTCAAAGCCGTTTGCCAGAAATACATAGATCACAACGGATTCCTCCTTCTTTGTTGTCTGAATTGAAAAGCCGCTCCTCTTTCTTTCCTTAATCCAGAGAAAGGCCGAGATACGGCGGGAACGCTAAATCAACCTGCGGCAGCTCCGCATCCTCCAGAGGCTTGAGCATCCCGAATGGATGCGTTTGGGACGGGAGCGCCGGAAACAGAGGCGCTTCATCCGCAGGCAGGCGGAAGCGATACTCGGGAACGGGAAACTCGCGCAGAAGCAGACCAAACAGCTCCGCCCGCGCTTGGGGATGGGCCATCCACTCCACCACATCACAGCAATCGCCGGTCATCCCGCACAGCGCCCAGGAGAGCGTTTCCCCCTCACCGGAAACAAGCAGCTTTCCGCCGTACAAGCGAGCGCTCTCCACCGCATAGAAGAAGGCCTTTTCGTTCCAAAGCACACTGCCGGGACGTCCGGCAAGAAAGCGGGCGCGGGCACGGCAAAGCGCGTCATAAGAAGCCAGCCTCCGCCCGGGATTCGGCGCCGCGGCCATTTCCCCGAGGGAGCTGGCAGACACAGTCTGCTGCCGTACTGTATAAAACGGCTGGTAACCCGCTTTGGCATAGAGTGCGATAAGGCCCTCGTTTGCAGGGAGCACGGCAGAATACCGCTCTCCCCGCGACGCTCCATACCGTTCCGCTTCGTGCAAAAGCTCCAGAACAAGGCCGCGTCCCCGAAACTCCGGGAAAGTCGCCACTGCGTAAACATAATGAGCAGGCGCTGTTTTTCCGTCCGGCAGCTGAATCCGGCAGGGCAGCAAATGCAGCGCCGAAGCTACACGGTCTCCGCAGAGGCTGACGAGACAATTTTCCGGGCGGAACACATTGCGCAGATACAGATTCACCGGGCGGGCCGGCTCGCCGAAGCATGTCTGCCACAAGCAGCGAAGCTCACGCTCCATCCCGGGTGCAGCCGTACGAATCACAGCGTTTCTCCCTTGGGGACCGCCATATATTTCTCAAGCAGGATAGCGGGATAATAGGACAGCTTTGCTTTTCTCAGCCCCTCAATCCCCATGTCCTCCTCACGATTGATATACTCATAACCGGAAAGGGCACGCGCTGCAAATTCGCGGTTAATGGCCGGATATAGCCCGTTATAGCCATCCAGCGCCTTCTCAAAATGAACGACAAAGCAGCGCGGATTCACTTCCTCACCGATGGAGAAAGCGACGGGCTTGCCGTCAATGCGAATCAGTCCGCCCTTCATGTGCAGAGCCTCAAAATTGTGCAGCGAGGAAGCAACCGCACAATTCTCCTCGCTTCTTCCGTCTTCCCCGCAGCTGCCGTTCTTGAGGCACCATGCATGCGCCACCTCCAGGCAATCACGGAAATTGTCCCGGGTAACGTCCTCATACGTCCACTGATAGGAGCGGTTGAACTGAGCCAGGTGATTTCGTTTGCCATGCAGCTTACGCCCGGCAAGAGAAATCAAATCCTCCGAACGGTAAATATAGTCAAAATCGTCGCGCAGAGGAATGTAGTCAAACTTGCCCGGGAACAGGCTTTCAAACTCTTCGAGCGTCTCCTGCGTAACACCCCACATCCGGAATGGGATTCCGCGCTCCCGTGCATCCTCCATCAGGACCTCCACAGCCTCCCTGCGATCGCCGATTCCCTCGGGAACTACATAAGCATGCAGATTCTGACCGAAACCGGAAAGCAGAAAATCACGATACCGGCAGATACGGCGGCGGTACGTCCAACGCCAAATATACATCGTACCGAAAGCGCACTCGCTGGCGAGTCCGCCTGATGCAGAGAGAATAGGTTGCACCCACTCTCTGTCGTTCAGATCAGGATATCGAAAATCCAACAGCATACAGTTTATTGCGGCCGCAGGCCGCCATCCTCCTTTGTTTGTTTAGTTCTCGCCGCAGCGGCCGCGCAGCGCGTCCTCCACGACGGACAACACCTCTTTGTGAATCTCCTCCACCGTCTTAGGATTCTGCCCCGCGGCACAGGAAATCATGCGCCAGCCGAAGCGCTCCGCCGCATACAGCGCTGAGGCGCGGCACGCTTCCAGGTAAGACCGGCTGCTTTCGTGAATATCCTTCTTCGCCTCGTTCCCGTCGTAGCGATGGCTCAGCAGGCGCTGGGACACTTCAACCGGCATATCCAGATAAATCGTGCAGTCCGGCTGCGGCAGTGCCAGCTTTCCGTATTCAAAATCACACACCCAGCTGAGAAAATCCTCCCATTCGCTGCGAGGAAGCTTTGTGAGCTGATAGACCATGTTCGAAGTTGTGTACCGGTCGGCAATCACACATTCGCCCCCAAGGAGAGCGGCGCGCCAGTATTTGCGGTAGCTTGCGTAGCGGTCGACAGCAAAAAAAGAGGATGCAGCGTAAGCGTTGACATCGCCCGGTTCGCTGCCGAATTCTCCGGAGAGATACATCTTCACCAGAGCGGAAGACGGATGGTCATAATCCGGGAACGATACGAGACGGACAGGAATTCCCTTCTCACGCAAAGAATCGAGCAGCAGTCCCGACTGCGTCCCTTTTCCGCTCCCGTCAAGCCCCTCAACGGTAATCAGAAGCCCCTTCATTCCGTTACCCCAAACTTTCTGCGCACCTCGGCAGCTTTTCCGCAGCTCATCTTTCCCTCCGGGCAAGCGCCGCGGAGACAGGGCGGTCCAGCCTTCTCAAAGATATGCGGCGCAGCCTCGCGCACAAGAGCGAGCATCTGACATGCGACATCGCGAATTTCCCACTGAGCTCGGTTGCAGCAGCGGTGAGAAAAGAAATTGAGCAGGCTGCGCGCATTGAAGGTGCAGATCATCTTCGTGTCACAGGCATTCGGAAGCACAAAGCGAGCATCCTCGATCGCCATTTTCTGTGCGGCACGATCCGCTTCCTTCTCCGTCTTTCCTTCACGCAGAAGCGTCTCGCGGTGTTTCTTCTGCAGAATCGCGGTAAGGCGCTCATAGTGAAGCTGATCTTCGCGCATCGCCGCGAGGAACTCTTCCTTCGCCTCGGGGATCGCCTCAATCTCCGGCGGAACTACAAACTCGAACGAATTCTCCGCCACATACCGCTGGCTCTGCACACTGTACGACGCAATGCGGTGACGGGTAATCTGAGCGAGGAAAGAGCGCGACACGCCCTCGATGCCGAAGGTGAAGCTTGCATGCTCAATCGGACTTTCGTGACCGATTTCCGCAAGCATGTGAACAAAAGAGGAGGTTTTCTCCTCCGTCAGGCCGTCCCGGATCGTTTCGATGGTGGAGGGCGAGTAGCACAGCTTCGCTGCCGACGCCACCATGCGCTCCGGCTCCGGCGTATAGGCCAGAAGCGTTACCTTTGCCATTGTTTATCAGGGCCTTTCCATTCAGGATTACAGGCATTTCCCGGCGTTTTCCGCCCCGCCCTTCGCACCGCGGCTTTCCATACCGATTTTCATCCGGCAGGCAAAAGCGACTCGCTATCCCCTAAAAGGGAATCAGCACCGCTAAACAGTGCAGATTTGCCTGACTGGAATATCCTTGCAGTACGAAAGGAAGGAATTGCCTTTCACGCTCTTCCCCACACATTTTACAGGAAAAAGCAATATACGGATATAGTATAGCAAAAAAAGCGGCTCCATTCAAGAACCACTCTAATATCCTCGTGCCAAAGAAAGACGGAAAGCCAGATTGCTGTGCGCAAAACCTTCCGGACCAAACGCGCAAAAAGCGCCCTCTTCCGACACTCGGCCGGTCCGGAGGGCGCGCCTGCTGCACGCGTTTTCCAGCGCTGCAGCATGGTTTTACGATTCTTTCTTATCATGCAGACCACGCAGAAGAGCAATTTCCGCTGCATAGCCGGGCAATTCGTTCGGCGTCTCGAGACAAAGCGGCAAACCCTGCAGAAGAGGATGGCGAACAATGCGGGCAAACGCATCCAGACCAATTTCCCCCTCGCCGATTTTCTCATGGCGATCTTTCCGGCTGCCGCACGGATTTTTGCTGTCATTGAGGTGCAAAGCACGCAGGCGGGACAAGCCAATCACCCGATCAAACTCCCGCAGGACGCCGTCAAGGTCGTTCACGATATCATAACCGGCGTCATGAACGTGGCAGGTGTCCAGACAAACACCCATTTTATCACGCAGCTCGACACGATCCAGAATCGCACGCAGCTCTTCAAAGCTTTTCCCAACCTCAGAGCCTTTTCCCGCCATCGTCTCAAGCAGAACTGTCGTCTGCTGCTCCGGGCGCAAAATACGGTTCAGCAGCTCCGCAATCAGGCGAATTCCTTCTTCTTCGCCCTGCCCGACATGACTGCCGGGATGAAAATTGTAGAGCGTACCCGGCAGATACTCAAGACGGGCAAGATCGTCCGCCATGGTCTGCTCGGCAAATTCACGCGTCTGTGCGGCGGAGGAGCATGCGTTCAGCGTGTACGGCGCATGCGCCACAACGCAGGAAAAGGAGTTTTCTTCCATGAGAGCGCGCAAGGCCGCGGCATCAGCGGGATCCAACTCCTTTGCCCGGCTCCCCCGCGGATTCCGCGTGAAAAACTGAAACGTGTTCGCTCCGATGGAGAGCGCCGTTTTTCCCATCTGCAGGAACCCCTTCGACGAGGACAGATGACAGCCCAGATACAGCATTTAAGAATTTCCCCTTTCCAAAAGCAAGAGCGCCTCCTTCATTGCAAGTCCTCCGGCGTAACCGGTCAGGTCGCCATTCGTTCCTACAATGCGGTGGCACGGCACTACAATCCAGATGGGATTGCGGCGGCAGGCGTCTCCGGCCGCCCGGCAGGCTCGGGGGCTTCCCGCCCGCTGGGCCAGCCACGCATAGGAACGAGTTTCCCCGTAAGGAATTTCACACAGTGCGCGCCACACTTTTTCCCGGAACGGCGTGCCATTCAACCGAAGCGGAAGAAGGAACGGCTCACGCGAGCCGGAAAAATACCCATGCAGCCATTCGGATGTCTGTTGGAGCAGATCTGACGTCTGCTCCGGCACACCGATCGGAGGCTCTCCGAGACGAAAAGCGCAAAGCGCTCCTTCCTTCTCCCCAAGCCATCCCTCGCCAAAAGGAGTTCGGATGCGCCAAACGGAATCGATCTTATCCTTGTCCAATTTTTTTCTTCAGAAGCGCAATCCGGTTCTCATGCGCCATGATCGCATTTTTCACGCGTTCCTGCGTGTCCTTCGCTTCCGTCTCCTTTCCTTCTTCATACGCCTGTTTGAGTCGCTCCAGACGCGTCTCAAACTCCTCAAGCTCAATCTGCAGCGGCACGGGCTGACCCAGAGCGTCTCCGTAAATGGCAATCAGCGTCTTTTTCGCTTCCGGAAAAGAAACCGTATCGTTATCCTTCAGCGCGAGGCTCTCCAGAGCTTTAAGCAGCAGCCGCTCCACCGGTTCTCCGCTTTGCAGGCCCTTCATGACCTCAACCTGCAGCTGATTTGCATGGGCCAGCTCACTTTTTCTCTCCTGCGACAATTCCTGTGCCATTTCCCATCCGGCTCCCCTCTCTGTTTGAATCTTATGACAGTATACCTTTTTTCAGGCCGTGCTGTCAAACCATGTCAAAAAATTCTCTTGCTTTGTTCATATCAATGTCATAAAATCGGGGTAGGATAATACCCAATCAAAATGACGTGGTTGTCCCGTATAGGGGACGCCGCTCAGAAAAGAGGTTTGAAACTATGAGGAAGTATTTAAAAAAATTAACAGCAGTTTTTCTTGTCTGTGCGATGCTCGCCATGCTGGCTGCCTGTGGGAATACCGATTCAACCAGTTCGGCCGCGTCCTCGACAGCCGACGTTTCCTCCGCTGCCTCCGTCTCCTCTGAGACCGGTACAACCAGCGGTGATGAGTCTGCTGCAGAGAGCGCTCTGCCCTCTTCAAGCGAAGCCGCTTCGGAATCCTCCGAGGCAGTTTCCTCCGAGGAGCCTGTCCCCTCTGCCAATCCTACCCCCATCGAGCACGTCATGAAGGGAACGATTGAGGACGCGACGATGAACACCTTTGTCCTCAAGACAAGCGATGGTTCCATCACCTTCTCCATTGGCGCCGACACAGATCTCTCGAATCTTCCGAACGGCCTGAAAATCGGAGACAAGGTTTCCGTTCTCTATACCGGTAATGTGGAAGGAACGGACGGCACCGGCGTTAACGTCACGCGTGTGAACCCGGTCAGAGAATAAAAAACTGCACAGCAAAAAAGGGGCCGCATCCACGCAGCTTGTGGATGCGGCCCCTTTTTCGTTTTGTTTATCTGGAGCACGAGGGGCGGCTGGAGCAGCCGGAACTGCTCTGTCCCGACTGGCAGCAGGAGCAGTGACTCTCACAGTAATCTCCGCCCGCCTTCGGAGGGAAGAACTCGTCGGTGGGGAAATCAATGCGGCTGAACACGTCACACGGACTGTCGGAGCTCGACGCTGTGCACTCTTTCTCCGGAATGCAGAAATCGTACGTGGGAATCAGCATCTGCACATTGCGGGAGATCTGAACGATCGTAAACAGGCCGAGGGCGATATAAATGCCGCGGCGGCACGTGTTGTCAAAGCCGCCTCCGTAATGACGGCAGATCCGCTCCGGGATACGGCAGCAGGGATCGCAGTGCGAGCAGCAATCCTTAACATAAGCGGCAAGACCAATCGGCTGCGCTACCTGTACGGTTGCCTTAGGCTGGACACGGCTGCAGGCAGGCTCCGCAGACTCACAGGCCGTGTCGGAGCTGAAGGACTTGACGTTGCCTTCACCGCCGTACAGGATCACTTTTTTATTAAAGATCGCAACACCGCTCACCACAACCGAGGCAGCAGACGGAGCCGAGCATATGTCCAGGCAAACGTCGAAGAAGAACGTCATATCGACGGTGTAAAAGCCCTTATTGAACGGCACAGGCTCCAGATTGAGATAGACCGTAATCACGTCCACACTGCGCAGATGCGCGCTGGTGGCATTGGCAATCAGTTCACTTTTGTCAGGGGTAAAGTAGACGCGCAGGTCTTCCAGACAATCCTTATCACTGCAACCGACGCCGTATCAAATCCATGGCTGCCTGTACAAGCTCGTGCAGACATGCGTCTGCCTCCCCGTTCTGTACAGGCTCCCGAATCAGCACTGTAGGGCCGATCGTGTTTCTGTCCCCCTTCCCTTTCTCTTCCTCTGTATCGGGATACACGCTTTGTTTCTCTGCGTTCATTTTCTTTTCCTCCTTTCCGTCCGGCACAAAGGGGCAGGCCTCCTGTGCGGGACGCACGATAAAGCATAGGAAAAGAAAAAAGTTTTTATGACAATATCCGGAAGATAAAAATTCCAAATTTTTCTGTAACAATCCTTTGCATCCAACAGTATTGGTTGCGAAGGGGGCCGGAAAGAATCCGGTTTCTTCCTCATACCTATCTTCTTAGAGAGTCCTTTCCGCGAGGTATCCGGACGGCAAGGCTCCAAAAGGAGGTAGACGTATGAAAACCTTTCTGTATCTGCGAAAATCGAGAGCTGAGGATCTCTCCGACAGCACGGGCGATACGCTGCGCCGTCACCGGGAAACCCTGGAAGAAACGGCGCGCAGCCTTGGTCTGGACGTCTGCGGCGTGTACGAGGAGGTTGTCAGCGGCGAGGATCTGTATGCAAGGCCCGAAATGCTCCGTCTGCTCCGCGATGTGCGGGACGGCGCGTGCGAGGCTGTGCTGTGTATGGACATCGACCGTCTCGGCCGCGGTACCATGAGCCAGCAGGGTGTCATCCTTGAAACCTTTAAGGAAGCCGGCGTGAAGATCATCACACCGCAGAAAACATACGATCTTCTCGATGAGATGGATGAGGATTACACGGAACTGCAAACCTTTTTTGCCCGCAAAGAGCTCAAGCTGATCAAGAAGCGGATGAGACGAGGCGTCGAGCGCACAGCTGCCGATGGGGGTTATCTTGCGAACGCTCCCTACGGCTATTGCAAAACAAGGCTCGGCAAGCTGCCCACTCTGAGTGTCAACGAGGAAGAAGCCGCTTTTGTAAAACAGATGTTTCTTCTCTATGCACAGGGCGAAGGTGCTCCGGCGATTGCCCGTTTTCTCAATGCCTGCGGCGCGCATCCGCGGCGAAGCGAACGATTTACACGAAGCGCCGTCACGGCAATCCTGCACAATCCGGTTTATACCGGAGCAATTGTGTGGAACCGCCGCCGCTTTGTCCGCTCCGCCGGGCAAACCCCATTATGCCGGAAAATTGAAAACGATCCGGAACATTGGCTTGTCACAGAGGGAAAACATCCTGCGCTCATCAGCCGGGAGCTCTTCGATCGGGTACAACAGCGGTTCCAAAACCGCTGCCGGACCTCCGGGGGCGTTCGCTCCCTCGTCAATCCCTTTGCAGGATTGATTCGCTGCGCCAACTGCGGCGGACTGATGCAGCTTCGCCCCCGCACCGGCAAACCGGGAGGCTATCTGTTGTGCGAGCGCCGCGGCTGCTGCCCTTCATGCGACTTTGACGCTGCGTCCGAAGCGCTGCATGACGCTCTGATCCCTCTGCTGCGCCGGATTCCCATTTCCGACAGCATGTCCGGACCACTTGACGATCGCCGCGCAGAGCTTTTGATTCGCGCTCAAAAAAAACTTGAGATGCAGCGCGCAAAACTTTGTGAGCTTCTGGAAACCGGCGTCTACTCCCCTGAACTCTACGAGGAGAGACTTCGCATATTGCACGAGCAGGAGGAAAAGCTAACAGAACAGCTTTCCATGCTTTCTCCTTCCCTGCAGCCTCAAAGACAGACGCATCCACTGACAGCAGCGGACGCGCTCGCTCATGCCGGGCCCGCCGAGGAGAATCACCTGTGGAAGCTGCTGATTTCCACCATCCTGTACCGGAAGGAACCAGGTTCACAACGGAATTGCTTCACACTTGAAATTCGGCTTCGGTGCCTTCCTCCGCTATGACAGAAGGACGGTTGCGTTTCACTGCAGCTGTCATAAACGCGCATGGCGTCGATGCAGACCGCTTCCTTAAAGCCATTCGACGCGCAGCCCGTCGAAACAAAACCGTTTTCATCCATAGCAGAATCCTCCTAGCATGACTCAATTGAGCGATAGTCTGAGAACAGTACCGTCGGAAACTTTCGCCGCCGCTTTCCCGGCACTCTTTCTGGAAATATGCCGGACCAGAGCGTCTGACCGGAGCGTCCGCCGTTACTCTACTATCAATGTATTGCACAGCCGGAATATTTGTGCCAAAAACCTTTTTCCTCCGGCAAGGGATCGCGAAAACAGCTGTCAGGCGCGCATCATCCAAACCGCTGCGCGCTTTGCCAAATACAGTATACCAAAAAACAAAACAAATAAAAGAAAGGCAGAATGAATAATGAAAAAGAAACTTCTTGCTACCCTGCTTGCCTGTGCCATGCTGGCCACCCTGTTTGCCTCCTGCTCCACCGGCGACACTTCCTCTTCCGCCTCCTCCGACGCCGCGTCGTCTGAGAGCGTTTCTTCCGAAATGGAAGAGGAATCCTCTGAGGCTGCTTCTTCCGAGATTGGCGAGGAATCCTCTGAGACGCCTGCCGCTCCCGACTCCTCCGCCCCCTCCGAGAGCCAGGGCGCATCCTCGAACGGAAGCTCCGCCTCCGCAGACGTTTCTCTGAATACCATTTTGGACGCCGTCAAGAATGCGTACGGCGAGTCTTACCTTCCTTCCATGGATTTGACCGCAGAGGATCTCGATGCGCGCTATGGCCTCAAGGCTGACGATTATGATGAGGCGCTCGGACAGGTCGCCATGATCAGCACGCAGGTCGATACCTTCGTGGCTGTCAAGGCCAAGGAAGGCAAAGCGGACGCAGTGGTTTCCGCTCTGAACGCTTACCGCGACGATCTTGTCAACAACTCGATGCAGTACCCCATGAACGTACCGAAGGTTAACGCCTCTCAGGTGTATCAGAACGGAAACTATGTGTTCTTCATCATGCTCGGCGACTTTGCTCCCGAAGATATGATGGCTGACGATCCGGAAACTGTGACATTCTATGAGGAGCAGAATCAGATTGCTGTCAAGGCAATTGACGAAGCCCTGGCCGGTTAAGCGATAATCCGGCGAACGGCGGCCGTCTGTGCGTGTATTTTGCGCCGCGGCCGCCGTTTTTTCAAAACTTCCGGACAGAGGAGGAAGGATTTCGTGGTATTCAGCAGCCTGATTTTTCTCTATCAGTTTTTCCCCCTTGTTCTCCTGCTTTACTTCGTGATTCCGGGCCGTTTCCGTACGGCGCGCAATCTCGTACTGCTCCTGTTCAGTCTCCTGTTCTACAGTTGGGGCGAGCCGAAAGCTATCTGGCTTATGATCGGTTCCATCCTGCTTAACTATGTGCACGGCTGGTTTGTACAGCGCTTTTGTGATCGGGGCGAACGCAAAAAGGCCCGCGCCGTCGTCATTTCCGCCGTTGTGCTGAATCTTCTTCTGCTCGGCGTATTCAAATACGCCAACTTTTTTCTGCAGAACATTTCTGCAGTACTGGGACGTGAAGCTCCCCTTCTTTCCATCGCTCTGCCGATCGGCATCTCGTTTTACACTTTCCAGTCGCTTTCCTATGCGGTGGACATTTACCGGGGAGAGGCACGCTCTCAGAAAAACATTGTCGCTTTCGGAATGTATGTAACCTTTTTCCCGCAGTTGATCGCCGGGCCGATCGTCACCTTTCATTCGATCGCCGATCAGCTCAAAGGACGAACGGAATCACGTGACCAGTTCTCACGCGGTATTTCCCGTTTCCTGCAAGGATTGGGCAAAAAGGTTTTGCTCGCCAACAGCATCGGCCTGGTCTGGGAACAGGTTTCCGCCATGCCGGCCGACACTCTTCCCGCTCTCACAGCTTGGATTGGCCTGTTCGCTTTTGCGTTTCAGATTTACTTCGATTTTTCCGGCTATTCCGACATGGCGGTAGGCATGGGATTGATGTTCGGGTTTCATTTTCCGGAAAATTTCGACCATCCGTACCGTTCAAAAAGCATCACAGAATTTTGGCGGCGCTGGCATATCACGCTGAGCAGTTGGTTTCGTGACTATGTTTATATTCCTCTCGGCGGAAATCGCCGGGGGCTGGCGATCCAGCTGCGCAATATTGCCATCGTCTGGGCTCTGACAGGAATCTGGCATGGGGCAAGCTGGAATTTTCTCCTTTGGGGCGTTTACTTCGGCATCCTCCTCATGCTGGAAAAGCTTTTTCTTCTGCGCTGGCTGGAGCGCCTGCCGGCCATTTTGAGGCATGGATACGCACTGTTTCTGATTTTGATAGGATGGGTACTTTTTGCTTTTGACGATCTCTCCGCCGGCATCGCCTATCTCGGAGCCCTGTTCGGAGCAGGAGGAAGCCTCCTCTCCAACGATACCATCTACCTGTTTTATACCAATTTGATTTTGCTCGTGATCCTCTGCATCGCTTCCGCAGGCGTACCGCAGCGGCTCCGGAACCTTTACGGCCGCCTGGCTGTAAAGCAGCCCCTGGCCGCCTCGCTTCTTGGTTCCGGGGGAGCGGCAGCCGTACTGCTCCTGAGCACTGCCTACCTTGTGGACGCCAGCTATAATCCGTTCCTGTATTTCCGCTTTTAAGGAGGGTGTGACATGAAAGAAAAGCTTGCCGCCTGGCTTCCGATCGGCGTTTTTCTCTGCCTGATCGCCCTGCTCTCCGCATGGAATTTGCTGCGTCCGACCCGCACGTTCTCCGAAAACGAGAATCGCGTACTGACACAGTTTCCGGAACTCTCCGTAGAATCCGTTCTCGAGGGCACATTCTCGGAAAAATACGAGGAATACCTCGCCGACCAGTTTCCAATGCGCGACAGCTGGATCTCTCTGAAAACGCGCACAGAGCTTTTACTCGGAAAAAAGGACATCAACAATGTGTTCTTTGGAAAAAATGGCTGGTTGATTGACAAGTACAAGGGTACACTCTCGGAAGAACGAACGCAGGCCAATCTGGAGCGGCTCGGAAGTTTCATGCAGTTCGCCGCGGAAAAACTGGGTTCCGACCATGTGCGGGCCATGCCTGTCCCCACCGCAAGCGGCGTTCTCGACAACAGGATGCCTGCCTTTGCCTCCGATTTCGATCAGGCAGCTTTGCTTGAGAAAGCGGCTGCTCTGTGTCCCGACGACACCTTTCTGAATCTTCTGCCACTGCTTCAGGAGCACAAAGAGGAGCCCATCTATTACCGGACCGATCACCACTGGACTACGCTCGGTGCATTCTACGGCTATACCGCATGGGCGGAAAGTATCGGTTTGACGCCCTACGGCCGGGAGGACTTTTCGGAGGAAACGGTCGCCGACGACTTTTACGGCACTACTCATTCCAAAATTAACCTCCCCGTTTATCCCGACAACATCATTCGCTATACTCCCCGCTTTCCTGCCGCGTATCACCTCATCTTTAATCTCGGAGAAAAAGAGAGCGACAGCCTGTACGATGAGTCCAAGCTTGAAGGGAAGGACAAGTATTCCTACTTCCTCGGCGGAAACAATCCGATTGTCACGATCACCTCATCGACGGGCGAGAAAGGCCGCCGCCTGCTGATTATAAAGGATTCCTATTCGCATTGCTTTGCCCCCTTTGCCGTCAACCATTTTGAAGAAACGACACTCATCGATCTGCGTTACTTCAACCTCGGCGTCCAGACCTTCCTGGAGCAGGAAGACTTTACCGACGTTCTTGTTTTATACAGTACCGCCAATTTTGCCGACGACCGAAATCTGAACACTCTGGTCAAGTGATTGTTTTCCCGGCTGCGGCTTCTGCGGAATACTCCCGTGTACAGGGAGCCGCTCTCCCCCTCTGTATGGTTTTGAAAATCCGTCTTTTCTGATTGAAACAGCGCCCCTGAAGAAAATCTTTCGTACCGTGCAGCATGACCGGTACACGAGAGCTCTCTTCAGGGGCGCTGTTTTCTTTTTTATGCTTTTGCTGTCTGCAAATGAACTAACGTGTTTTTTCCAATGATTTCTTTCTTCCGTTTGCCTGCTTTTGATTATATGCAGCTATACTTTTATCCCCTTATTGAATCCGGTTTCGAACTGCGGGATATTCGGATTAAAGCAAACCATCCTCTCCGGATAGAATTTTTTATTTTCATCCTTTGAAATGAGTGCTGAGCAATGCAACGGATAGAGACCGAAAACAGCCGAATCGTATAAATCGAATCAATTCAGGCCGTCAGTTCCTGCAGCGTACCAAAACTGTACCCAAGGCTTTCCCACTTCGTCAGCAGTTCGTCGAGAATTTCACAGTTTGTCTTCGAAGTGCTGTGCAGCAGGACAACTGCTCCGGGGTGGATACGCGGAATCAGCTTTTCAAACGCCTGTTCTGCGGTCGGCTGATTGTCCTGATACCAGTCCACATAAGCCAGACTCCAGAAAACCGTGGTATAACCAAGCTCCTGGGCCATTTTAAGATTTGGCTCACTGTATTTTCCCTGCGGAGGACGATAAAACTTCTGCATCTCCTGTCCCGTGATTTCCCGATAGGCATCTTCCACACTCTGAAGTTCCTTTTGGAATGAGGTCGTATCGGAAATCTGGGACATATCATAATGATGGTAGGTATGATTCGCGACAGTATGCCCTTCTTCCGCCATACGCCGGACAAGCTCGGGACTTGTCTCAAGGTAATTGCCTACGACGAAGAAGGCTGCCTTCACCTGATGCTTTGCAAGCGTATCGAGAATCGACGCCGTATAGCCGGCTTCATATCCCGCATCAAATGTAAGATAGATCGTTTTCTCCGAGGCGTCTCCTGCATACCAGGCGTCGTACTGTGCAAGATACTCCGCAGATGCATTGCCGACCGGCGTTTCTCCTTCCTTCTGAAAGCTGAGTCCCCAGTTGGTGTCTGCTCCTGCAGCAGCCTGCACGGCGTCCGCCTGCAAGCGGTTGGCTCCAACAGGTATCATGGCAAGTGCAAACAGTACGGCGGCTGCCGCGATCATATGCTGTTTCCGGATAATGGCAAACATTGCCGTCCCTCCCCTCCTGCTTTATGAGTATGCAGCCCGACAGGCGCATATACATCAAATCGCCCGCCATACCGGAGGACTTGCCACACTGCGCTTTGCTGTAGTATAATGACGGCATATCCTGTGATGAGACGCCATCAAACGAAGTTCAGAAAACAGAAGGGTTCCCCTTCTGCAGAAAGCAACTCTCTCACACAGCAGAAAGGAACCCGCCTCTTGGGGCAAAGCAATTCTCTGCGGCATTACCAGCCATCCGCCATAACAGAAAACACCGCGCATCTGAAATGCACTCCATCCGAACGATAAAAATGCATTTCTTTTGCCTGGATGGGTAGCTGGAGGAAAAACGAAAACGGCCGCCAGAGGTTCGCTTTTCCGTTTCTCTGAAAAATGCAGATGATACACATATATCCGAAAACGAAGGAGACAGCGGCAAAAATGGATCTGAAAGACTTATTTCCTGTATGGAAGCAGCTGACGGAAGCACAGCAAAAAGAACTGGAAACCGCCGCAGCACTCCGACGGTTTGCAAAAGGCATGCGGCTGCACAGCGGAACCGGGGACTGTGTGGGACTTCTGCTTGTTGCAAAAGGACTGCTGCGCGCCTTCATTGTTACGGAAGAGGGACGGGAAATCACGGTTTACCGCCTCTTTGAGCGCGACATATGCCTGTTCTCTGCTTCCTGCATGCTGCACAGCGTACAGTTTGATCTCTATGTGGAAGCAGAAGAGGAAACCGAAGCCTATCTCATTCCGCCTCAGCTCTATGAGAAGCTGATGAAAAGCTCCCTGGCTGTCGCCAACTATACGAATGAATTGATGGCCTCCCGCTTGTCTGAGGTCATGTGGCTGCTCGACCAGGTGCTGAGCAAGAGCTTTGACGCCCGTCTCGCCGCTTTCCTGCTTGAGGAACGCGATGTGGAACAATCCGACACGCTGCACGTCACACACGATCAGATTGCGCGCCATCTCGGCAGCGCACGAGAAGTCGTTACCAGAATGCTTCGTCACTTTCAGGCAGAAGGTCTCACCGAAACAGGACGGGGCTTCATCTCGCTGCGTGATCCCGATCGACTGGAAAAGCTGGCTGCACCTGCAAAGCGCTGAAAAAGAGTAAAAAAGGAGGTACGGCATGAAGCCGTACCTCCTTTTTGAATTTCATGAAGGAAACTTTCTTCTTACTCTTCCTCATCGGGTTCGAGCAGGCCGTAGCCGCCGTCCTTACGGGCATAAACCACATTGATTTCGCCGGACTCTTCATTTCGGAACATGTAGAACTGGTGATCCAGCATGTTCATCTGAAGAATTGCCTCCTCGACATGCATGGGCTTCACGGGGAAGCGTTTGACTCTTGCAACATTGTACTCCTCCGGCTCCTCCTCGGAATTATAATAATCCATCACATACTGGTCGAGAGCGGCAGAGTGAATCTGCTTGTCAAGCTTTGCCTTGTTCTTACGAATCTGACGGCCCAGCGCGCTGATCACACGGTCAAGAGCCTCGTTCATCTCCAATTCAGTAGCTTCTGCACGGTAGATCATTCCGCGCTGTTTGATCGTAATTTCAACGGTCTGGCGGTTCTTCTCCACCGTAACGACCACATTTGCTTCGGCATCCTCATCGAAAATGCGTTCAAAACGCGAGAGCTTTTTCTGCGCAAGTTGTTTGAAATTATCCCTGAGATTGACTTTTCTTCCTGTAATGCTGATTCTCATTGTAACATCTCCTTGCCATTCCGTATCATGCCGGCAAGTACCGGCGCAGGGATAAGTCTGCACCTTTATTATAGCAATACAGAATAAAAAAGTAAAGAAGCTTCCTGTCTAAATTGTAACATTTTTATGACGAGTCACATGACAGCCAACATTCACGGAAACCGGCAGACCTGCAATATGCGTCGGGGCCCACTCGATGTTCACGGCAAGCGCCGTCGTTTCGCCGCCGAACCCCTGCGGACCCACGCCAAGCGCGTTGACTGCTTCCAGCATCCGCTTCTCCAAAGCGGCATAGTAAGGATCAGCATTGCGCTCGGAGACAGAGCGGCAAAGCGCCTTCTTTGCCAGATAAGCGCACTGCTCAAAATCGCCGCCGATACCGACGCCAAGCACCACCGGCGGACACGGGTTTCCCCCCGCTTCGCGGATCGTTTCCGCCACAAAGGCCACAATATCATCCTCTGTAGCTGCAGGCGTCATCATGCGAAGACGGCTCATATTTTCGCTGCCAAACCCCTTGGGCGCAACCGTCAATGCTACACGATCACCGGGGACCAGTCTTGTATGCAGAACAGCCGGCGTATTGTCTCCCGTGTTGCCGCGGCGGATGGGATCGGCGGCAACGGAACAGCGCAGGAGTCCCTTTGTATAGCCAAGACGCACCCCCTCGTTGACAGCGTCTTCAAATGAGCCGCCAATCAGGTGAACATCCTGACCGATCTCAGCAAAAACAACGGCCATGCCGGTATCCTGGCACACCGGCAAACACAAGCGGCGGGCCGCCTGCATATTTTCGCACAGATCACACAGCACCGCCTTTCCAAGCGGATTCTGCTCACTATGGCTCGCTTCGGTAATTTTTTTCTCCAAATCGGCCGGAAGCTCGCGATTGGCTTCCACACAGAGACGGGCAACAGCCTCCGTGATCTCTTTGACATCAATTTCGCGCATGATATTCCCCTTCCTCAACGGACACGCTTTCCGCTGATATAAACCATCTCCGGCTTTGAAGAGAGAAGCAGCGGATTGGAACGGAACACAACAAAGTCCGCATCTTTCCCCATTTCCAAGCTGCCGACTCTGTCGTCGATGCCGCAGATCTTCGCGGGATTGCAGGTAATCGCTGCCAAAGCCTCTTCCTCGTCCATCCCCTCACGCACGGCAAGAGCAGCGCAAAGCGGCAAATACTGAATCGGAACAACAGGATGGTCGGTAATGATAGCAGTAGGGACACCGGCTTTGGAAAGCTTACCGGGCGTTGCAGGAGTAAGATTGCGCAGCTCAGGCTTTGAGCGATCGCACAGAAGCGGCCCGGAGAGGACGCGAACATGCTCCTCCGCGAGCTCATCGGCAATCAAAGCGCCCTCTGTGCCATGGACAATCACATAATCAAGCGAAAACTCGGACGCAATACGCATCGCTGTGAAAATATCATCGGCACGGTGCGCATGAAAATGCACCTTGACCTCACCGCGCAGCACAGGCAGCAGCGCCTCGCACTTGCCGTCGTACTCCGGCGGATCGATCTCGCTGTCCTCCTCGGCACGCAGCACGGCTTCCTCATAACGCTTGGCCTTCATCAGCTGATCGCGAATCAGCGCGGCTGTTGCCATACGTGTCGACGGAGACTGATTCTTATCATGATAAACATTCTTCGGATTCTCGCCGAGAGCCATTTTCATCGCCACAGGAGCACGGACAATCATCTTGTCCACACGCTTACCGAACGTCTTAAGCGCAGCGAACTGGCCGCCAATCGGGTTCGCGCTGCCGGGACCGGTAAGCACGGTTGTAATACCCGCGTCAACTGCCTCGGAAAAGCAGCGATCCATAGGATTGACCGCGTCGATAGCACGCAGATGAGGCTGGACGGGATCCGTTTCCTCGTTGCCGTCATCTCCTTCAAAAGTAAGACCGTCCTCCCACATGCCGATGTGGGTATGGGCATCGATAAATCCCGGATAAACGTGGGCTCCCTCCAGATCCACGGTCTCCTCCTCAGGCTGCACCGGCATCGCGCCGATCTCCATAATTTTGGAGCCCTCTATTCTCATATAGCCGTTCTGAAGAGTGACGCCGGCCATGGTGTGTATCACTGCGTTGGTAAATAACAAGGAATCCACGCTCCCCATTCTGATTCAACAAATTTCGCCCTATGCCGCACAAAAAAGCGGAGCAGTCCTTTCCGCTCCGCCTTTTCCGGAATACCTCTGTCAGGCCGCGTTTACTTCTGAGAACCGCCGTGACGGGAGAAGCCGCCGCGCTTGGACTCCATGCAGCGCTTCAAATCCGACATTTTCTCATCGCTGGTCTGCTTAAAGCGGGACATCATTTCCTCGAAGGTGCCGCCTTCGTTGCGCCGGCTCTGCCATTCGTAATTGCCGGGGCGGCCGGGACGCTGCTGACGGGGCGCAGAATTCCCCGTTCTCGGCGGCGGATCCACTGCACGCTTCATGGAGAGGCTGATTTTGCCGTCCTCGCTGATATTGAGGATTTTGACCTTGATCACCTGATTTTCCGAAACATAGTCCCGGATCTCCTTGACAAAGGTAGCAGCCACCTCGGAGATATGTACCATACCCGTACGTCCTCCCGGCAGCTCCACGAACGCGCCGAATTTTGTGATCCCCGTCACTTTTCCTTCCAGGACCATTCCTACCTCAAGCTGCATAAAACTGTTTTATCCTCCTTAAATTGTGAGCCTAATTTCCGGCTATATTGACAAACACACGCTCGCCCGGTTTCGCGTAGTCAAGCTCTTCCCTGGCATACCGCTCAATGTACTCATCGTTTTGCTCTGAGTTGTCTGAAAGAGCGCGGCGCAGCTCTTCGTTTTTTATATTCTGCTCCTCGAGCTGCTGCTGCATCTCGCCGAGCTGACGCGACTTTTCGCTGATCTGCACCTGCTGATTGACCAGAGCGGCTATCATATAGATGGAGAACGCGCAAATCGCGATCTTCAGCAAAAGACTGGTTTTCTGCTTCTTCGTTTTGTTCTGAATCACACGCATGCATTATCCCGCCCTTTCGCGCAGGCGTACGCTTTTTTCGCCGCACTCCTGAAGATACAGTTCGATTATACACTACTTTCCGGGGCGGTTTCAAGGCTTTTTTCCGCTGTTCACGGATTTTTTTCCTCAGACTGTCCGCACGGCCATAAATACGGCGCAAAATCCCCTTACACCAAGCGGCAAGACGCCGCAGCGGACGAAACAAAATTCTCTCAAGCAGCCAAAGGACCGCCTTCGTCAGACGGACGGTTACCCGGCCGAGAGTCACCGCATAAGCACACCAGCCGATCCCCTCTCCCAAAAACAAATAGAAGCGAAGTACGCCGCTGCTGGCCGCCAATGCTGTGAGAAACGTGAGAAAGGCACAGAGGACGACAACTGCCGTATCAAGAAAAAAGATCTGCCTCCTCGGCGGGCGCATCAAAAGCCGGTAAACGCGCGCCGCATCGTATATGGCGCCCAGAACAACGCCCATGATAACGGCAAGCAGGAACCCTCTTATCTGCGCCTCAAGAGGGAGGTTCATCTCCGTCATCGGAACAAACGGGAAAGCATCCCGCCATTCTGACGCCCCTGCGTATACGTCAGGGAATCCACCTCACCTGTAAGCGTCAGCTCGCCCGTTTCAATGTTCAGCCGGTTAATATGCAGACCGCTGCCTTTCACCACCAGCTCTCCAAGATCGGTATACGCTACAATCGTCTGCTCATCAAAGCTGTCCACGTTCGACACGCCTGTGGCGGTAAACGCTTTCCTGTTCTCCAGAATCACGCTGTGAGGCAGCTTCTGCTTTTTTTCTTCCGTCATACACAGTCCCTCCGCTCGGCAATGTTTTCCATTCGAGGATTCCGCGAGGACAGGAAACGCTTTCACGGGATGTCCGGGAATACCGGCCGTACAGCGCTCTGCCTCCGGGGATAGTAATATGTATGCAGGACCCCCGCCGGATCATTCGCCCCATCCGGAACTCTGCAGACGGAAGAAATCATGCAAGAAACTCGTACAGATCGCCGGCCTCTTCTTTCTTGGCATATTCGCTCACAGAGAGCACGCGGGCTTTCAGTGTGCGCGCGCCGAGCTGCACTTCAAGAATATCCCCCACCTTGACGTCATACGACGCACGGGCAGGTTTGCCGTTGACCAGGACCCGTCCTGCGTCACACGCCTCGTTCGCGACAGTGCGGCGCTTGATCAGACGGGATACCTTCAGATATTTGTCAAGCCTCATTCGTTTCACCTCCCGGACAAAGAAAAAGGCCGCGGACGGCGCGCAAACGCGCTGATCAATCCGCAGCCCTGACATGTTCCAGCTTATTTCGCGATGGAATCCTTGAACGCCTTGCCGGCCTTGAAGGCGGGAACCTTGGACGCCGGAATGGTGATCGGGGAATTCGTTCTGGGATCGCGGCCCTGACGAGCGCTGCGCGTACGAACCTCGAACGTGCCGAAGCCTACCAGCTGGACCTTCTCCTCTGCGGCAAGAGCCTCCACAATGGTATCGATAACAGCGTTCACGGCGCTGTCGGCATCCTTCTTGGAAATGCTTGCCTTCTCCGCAACAGCGGCAATCAACTCAGTCTTATTCATTCTTTTGACCTCCACATTGTTTATTAATTATCGGAGCTGATCTCCGAAAATTACGTCTTTACGCTTTTTCCTCCCCGGCCGCGACCTTTTTCAGAAAAGAGTCGCTTTCGCGGGTCAAGGCTTCCTCCGCCTCGACGCCAAGTGCATCCGCCAATCCGGCCGCGGCAAACAGGAGCTGTCCCAGAAGGGCTTTCTGCTCCTCCTTGTTTGCATCGGATTTGCTTCCGGCAAGACCCGCCAAGGCTGTCTGCGCCTCTGCGGCACATCCCTCCGCTGTAACCGGAACCGTGGAAGCCGCCTTATGACGCAGCTTCTGCGCACGCATCAGAGCCGGCAGCGTTTTTGCAACGCTGTCCAAAACCTCCGCCTGGGACTTCTGGTGCTTCGACGCCTTCTTGATAGCGTCCCAGTTCCGCAGCACATCACCCGTACCGCTCACCGAAACGTCGCCGAACACATGAGGATGGCGCAGAATCATCTTGCGTACCACGCCGTCTGTAACGTCATCGAAGGTGAAGGTCCCTTTCTCCTTCTCCAGCTGCGCATGAAAAACCACCTGGAAAAGCACGTCGCCCAGCTCTTCCTTGAGAAGCTCCGTATCGTCGGTGTCAATCGCTTCCACCGCCTCATACGTTTCCTCCAGAAAGCATTGCCGAATGGACCGATGTGTCTGCTCCCTGTCCCAAGGACAGCCGTCCGGCGCGCGCAAGCGCTCCATGACTTCAAGCAAATCCCCAATCGTATACATTTCCTTCTCGACAAATTTCAAGGCTTTTTCCCTCTCTATCGCATGACATCACAGTTTAGAGTTTATTTTACCCTATCCAGTGATGTTTTTCAAGTATCTTTCTTATTTTTTCTGTCCCGGGAAGGGCCTCCAAATCCGATTTTTTTAAAATTCGCAGAAAAAGCACACAAAATACATAGACAAGCAAAAAAACTGCCATCGACAAGAGCGCTTCCAGCCTTCCCGGGAAGAAGCTGCGGGCAAAACGTGCGGCCTGCCATCCGGCTGCGCAGGAAAAGACGGAAGCAAGGCACGGTTTTCCGAATAAACGGAACAATCTCAGCTGCATCCCTGTTTCCTTTCCCAACGCGGCCAATCCGAAAAAAGTGAGGAAAAAGTAGCACACGAGCGTACCAAATCCCGCCCCCAATACGTTGATCTCGGGAATGCCAGTAAGAACATAATTCAGCGCAATTTTGATAATCAATCCAACGCACAGCAATTTCACCGGCAGATCCACACGCCCTACGGCCTGCAGCATACTGTTTACGGGAATATTTGCCGCGGCAAAAATGGAACCGAGCCCCAGAAGAACCAACAGCCTCCCTGTAATAGGGTTGTAGCCGAGCAAGGCGGCAATCGGCCCCGAAAGAACGGAAAGCGCCATTCCGGCGGGCATGGTGATCAGCGCGACAATCCGCAGCACATTTTCAATGCTCCGCTCCAGCTTCTGACGGCTGCCGCTCGTCCAGGCCGCCGTGACGCTCGGCAGTGCGGAAACGCCGAAAGCCTGCGTGAGAGCCGGAACGAGCATGAAGAGAGTCAGCGCGTTTGTGTAGCAGCCGAACAGCGCTGTCGGCACTCTTCCCTGCGCGATATCCTCAGCACGCAGAAAGCTGCCGTACATTCCGAGAAGAACGTCTCCGTTTTCCTCCATCACGGCGGTAACGCGGCTCTGTAAAAAAGCCGTATCGACAAGGCTGGAAAGATTGACCGCCAGAGCGCCAAGAGCCACCGGAATGGAAGTGCGTATCAGGGAACGCACGAGCTCCCTGCGGCGCAGGGGAACCGGGGACGCTGCGAGCTGTTCACGGCTCAGTCCGTCGCCGCGAACGCGGTGGTACAGCCACAGAAGCAGGAAACTGACAACCGATCCGACTGTAACGCCGAGAATAGCCCCTGCAGCCGCCCATGGGAGAGCCGCAGAACGGGCATATTCCTCGCTCACTGCCGGCTGGCCGAACACGGTTCCTGAGGCGGCGTATTCCGCCATGGCTTTATCCATCACACGGCAGGCCGCAAACAGGCCGAGAACCAGCTTGCAAATCGCCTCCGCAACCTCGGAAAAGGCCGTGGGGCGCATATCACCCAAGCCTTCATAATAGCCGCGATAAATTGCCGACAGAGAACCGAAAAAGACGGCCGGTGCAAGAGCGTAAACAGCCGGGAGAGCGTTTTGATCGCCGCTGTTGATAAGAGCCAGAAAAGGCGCCGCTCCTATCAGCATGAGCGCACAGGCAAAGGCGCCGAGCAAAACGAAAATAGGAATGGAAACCGCGTGCAGACGGCGAACATCGCGGAACCGCTTGCGCTCCCGGTTTTCCGAGACCATCCGCGCGATGGCAACCGGAAAACCCGCTGTCGCAAGGCTGAAAATCGGATGGTAGATTGTATATGCCGTTCCAAAATACCCCATACCTACATCGCCGATGACGGCATTGAGAGGAATTTTAAACAGCGCTCCCATTACCTTGACAACGCCTACCGCCAACAGTAGGATCAGAGCTCCTCCTAAAAACCCCTGATTTCTCCTTTTCCCCCTGCCTCTCCCCGCTTTCCCGCGCACAGACGCTTTTTCTCATGTATACGGGCAGGAGTAGGAGGTTATGACGGACAAGAACAGACCGGAAAACCGCTCAAAAAGCACAGAGAGCGGCGCTCCCACAGCTGGATTGCCTGTGAGGAGCGCCGCTCTCCGCAGCATTCAAGGCCGGGATTTTCCCCGGCCCGGCATGAACACCGGCTTTGAACCGGTGTGAAATCCATATTTCGCAGCTTCCAAGTGACGGAAAGCCGTCGCTTCCGCTGCACGGAAAACAAGGATGGAGCGTTCCGGAGATTCCTCGCCTCTTTTAAAAAGGGCGAAAAACTTCACAAGGAAACAAAAAGCAGAACAAGCCTCTGTCACCAGCGCTCCATATTGGTTCTGTATTTCTTGCGGTAGGCCTCTCCGATCTCTTCCGGGGTAACGGAATAGCAAAGCATGACGTCGTTAAAGTACATCAGAACGTCGCACATTTCCTCCACAAAATGGGCGCGCGTCGCTTCATCCTCCATGATCCGCGCGTCACCGCGCTTTTTGATCACATCCGCAACCTCCCCTGCCTCGGCAATCATCCAGAGCAGATGGTCGCGGCCAACCTGCGGAGAAAGCGGTCCCCATTTTTCCTCATATTTCGCATGCAGACTTTTCTGCGCCTGCTGCATCTCTTCAAAACCAAAATCGTTCAAGGTACACTCTCCCTCTCATTGACGGCTTACGCCAGGATTTTCCGGAAAAGCGTTTCATCGCGAGACGAAGCCCTCACAAGGGGCACAGAAACAAAAACCGCTGTGCTTTTCCTTTCCATGCAGCCGTTTCCAATCAGAAACATTCCATCCTGACGGTTTCACCATCCGAAGATACAAAAAGGCGTCCCAACAGAAAAATATCTCCGGAAAAGGAGCATAGAGAACAGAACTCTCAGAAGGAACGAAGCTCCGGTGCGCCGTTCTTATACACTGCATAATGCGCGAACCCAAGAGACGGCAGCAGCTCGGACAAAAGGGCAAACTCCCGTGCGACGTCGGCCGGCGCGTGTGCATCAGAGCCAATGGTAATGAGCTCCCCTCCAAGCTCCCGATAAGCGCGCAGAACGTCAAGGTGCGGATTCGGCTGCCCCAAACCGTAACGGTAGCCTCCCGTATTGACCTCAAGCGCTTTGCCGCTTTCAATGAGAATACGCAGGGCAGGCTCAAGCTGCTCGCGGTATTTCTCGTAGGAATACCGCTCATTGCGATGCGGGCCATAGCGAACCACATAATCGAGGTGCGCATAGGTATGAAACGCGGAGAAAGCCTTTACATTGGCCGGAATGGTCCGGAAATAATCGGCGTAGGCCTCTTCTTCCGAAATCCCCTCAAAGAAGGATGGGTTATACGGGTCGCGGCCCTCCACAAGATGCGAGGACGTAATCACAAAATCGAACGGCCAGGAGCGGACAAAAGCTTCACAGCGCTCACCAAGATACGGCATCATGCCGATCTCAATTCCAAACAAAACCTCTATCTTCCCCCGGTAGCGCTCCCGGAGTTCAAACAATGTCTTCTGATAGGCGGGCATATCGACGAGAAAAATAGGCGGTCCCTCTTTCCCGTCCTCGGGCGGATAGTCATAATCCAGGTGTTCCGTAAAGCAGACCGTGCGAAGCCCTTTTTCTATGGCTGCCTCGATCATGGATTTCATAGGCGCTTCGGAATCCGTAGAGAATTGGGTATGCAGATGACAATCTGCTGTAATCACGGGAAAACCCTCCTTTCAGAAAACGCGCAGCATCAAGAACAAAGGCTTATTCCTGCGGGTCGTAGGCAAAATCGATGCGTCCGCTTGAAACGTCGGCGGCGACCGCCTTGACGGGAAGCTCCTGACCAATCGTCAGGCGGCGGCCCGTGGTTTCGTCAACCTGTGTGACAACGCCGTCAAAATGGAAATGAGCGTTCGGGAAGCTCTCCACCGGGACGAAGCCCTCCACGGTATTCGGCAGCTGCACAAATACGCCGCGCATGGTAACACCGCTGATAATTCCGAGAAAATGTTCTCCGAGATGGGCGTGCATATACTCCGCCATGTAGCAATCCTCCGCGCTGCGCTCCGCCGTCATGGCGCGCACCTCACAATCCGAAGACTGCGACGCAGATTCCTGCGCAAAACTCTGAAAGCGCGCAACGCATTCGCCGCGGTTCTGCGTCTCGAGCCAAAGCGAAAGAATGCGATGGATCGAGGTATCCGGATAACGGCGAATCGGAGAAGTGAAATGACAATAGTCAGCCAGGGCAAGGCCAAAATGACCGAGCGGCGCGGTATCATAGCGCGCCTTTGCCATCGTGCGCAGAATCTGATGCGAAATCACGCGCTCGGAGCTGGTTCCCTCCGCCTGGCGCATTACCGCGGCCAAATCCGCCGTTTTCACGTCTCCGCGATGCTCGAGCGGCTTCGCGGAAAAACCGAGAGCCGTTACAAGCTCCGCAAGACTGTCGACACGGTCGGGGTTCGGTTTTTCGTGGACGCGGTAAACAAACGGAAGCTGATGCTTCTCCGCAAGCATGGCGGCAGCACGGTTTGCCATGATCATGAGCTGCTCGATCATCTGCTCGCTTTCTCCCGTTGTATGGGGATTCACGTCGATACAGACGCCGTTCTCATCAACGGTAAAAACAGACTCGCTGCTCGCAAGGTCAACCGTCCCGTTCTCCTTCGACTTCGCGCGCAGCAGAGCGGCAAGCTTTCTGGCCATGGAGAGCGAGCGGAGCACAGGCGCATACTTGGCTTTCAGTTCCTTTGACGCCTTCCCCGCAAAAATCTCGTTTACCTCAGAATACACGCCACGCACCTTTGAGTGAATCACGGACTTGTGAAACTCATACTTTTCGATATTGCCGTCCAGATCAATCCAGATAAGAGCGGAAAACGTCAGCTTGTCTTCTCCCGCGTTAAGTGAGCAGACGCCGTTCGAGAGCTCCTCGGGAAGCATCGGAATAACACGATCGGCAAAGTAGACCGAGGTCCCGCGCTCCATCGCCTCACGGTCAATCGCGCTGCCGGGACGCACATAGTGGGAAACATCCGCAATGTGCACACCAAGCTTATATCCGGTCCGTGTACGCGCGACGGAAATCGCATCGTCGAGATCCTTTGCCGACGCGCTGTCAATGGTGCAGATGGCAGCATCACGCAAATCCAGCCGGCCCTTGAGCTCCTCGGGCTGAATGGTACGGTTCTTGAGCTTCGCAGCTTCCAAACGAACCTCTTCCGGAAATTCCCGGCGAATATGGTTCTCGTCAATGATCGCTTCGGCACAGACGCGGGCGCTGTCCCCCCTGCCGTACCGCTTCAATACGCGGCCAAGATATTCTCCATGGCTTCCGGGGACCACCTCCACCTGCACCTTGTCGCCGTCGTGCAGACCGGTCAGACTTCCTTTGGCCAGCGGCAAAGCATAACGCAGAGCGGCGTCGGCATGAAACAGCGTTCCGTACTCGTCACGGCGAAGCGTTCCTGTCAGGAACCGAGAGCCCTCCGCGGTGATTTCTCCCACTTCCGCGCTCGGCCCCTTCTCCTGCTGGATAATGTTCGTCAAAACAACACTGTCGCCCAGAAAAGCGCCGTGCAGCCGGTCGCCATGGACAAACATGTCCTCTCCCCCGTCATCCGGGCGGGCAAAGGCAAAATTTCTGGAAAGTGATACAATTCTGGCGGGGACATTCTTTTTCTCCGCCGGTTTCTGGACCGGCATCTCTCCCAAATGAAAGCTTCTTCCCTCCTGCCGGCGGCTGGGCTGAGAATGAAAGCTGCCGGAGCGTTTTCCTTTAAATTTTTTTCCCATTTTTCCTCCATCTTCCTACACATCAATTCGCCTCTGTCCCGTCCATGCGGGAACAGGCCGCCGATCGCGCGGCTGTGCAAGCTATCCCTGTCACCGTTGATAAAAGGAGGCAAAGAAAGCCCCCCGCCTTTCGACGGGGGGCCGATCGTCTTTATTGCGCAAAGAACATGAAGATGTTGATCGCGACAACCAAAGCAAAGAAGCCAATGGTGATCACTTTCGTCCATCTTGCCAAAAACGCGTCGACCGAGCGGGCTTTGTTCTTCGAAAGGAACGTATCAGCGCCGCCGGTGATGGCGCCCACATTCTGCTGATGGCCTTCCTGCAGAATTACAATGATCGTAATCGCAATGGAAAACAACAGAAGGATGACCCCAAAGACAATCTGGATAGCTGGCATAAGGCACCTCCGTAAGCATAAATATCGATCTTAGAACATCATAGCACATTCCATGTATGTTTGCAAGTCCATTTTTCGTATGTCTGGGGACGTTCCCTTTGTGCTTTCTGCTTACTTCTTTTCGGCCGCGCCTTCTCCGGCCTGCAATGTAAAGTTGGGATCGTAAAACTCCGGCGGGACCTCGGCAAACCTGCCGCCAAGACGGCAGCCAATCGGGGCCGCAATCAGACAGGCCACAAAAGAAGAAGCCATTGCAATCACGCCGAACAGTGCCGCATTGGCGCTGTTAAAGCCGGACAAGATTGCGAGGAGCAGAGAAACGCCTGCACCGACAATCATTCCCGCCCAGGCGCCTGTGCGGTTCATCCTCTTCCACCACAGGCCGAGGAAGTACGGAGCCAGAAAGGCGCCGGAAATGGTTCCCCACGAGAAGGACATCAGCGTCAGAATCGGCGTTTTGAAAACGGCAATCAGGAAGGAAAGGACGATAAACACAAAGCAAAGGACACGAGTCTGCAGAAGCGTCCTGGCTTTGTCCTCTTTCTTCTGGTGCGCGGCAATCAGATCCAGGGAGATCGCTGAGCACGCGGAGAGGGTGATTCCGGAAAGCGTGGAGACGGACGCTGAGAGGACCAAAATCAGCACAATACCGAGCAGAACGGACGGCAGCGTCCTGTCCAAAATGATCGGAATCATCTGATCCGTCCCGCCTGCCGGCGCTTGCTCAAAGAACAGTCTGGTCAGCGAACCGATAAAATAGGCGGCAATGGAAATCAGAGCGCAGAAAGCGGTGGAAATTACCGTACCCGCACGGATCGCCTTCTGATCGGCAACACCGTAAAATTTTTGGATCATCTGAGGCATTCCCCAAGTGCCGACACTCGTGAGCAAACACAGACCGACCAGCTGAGCCGCTCCCGCCCCGCTCAGGGAAAGAATACCGGCTTCGTCCATGATCTCCGTGAGCCGCTCCATCCCTGCCGAAAAGCCTCCCACATCGGGAGAGGGCAAAATAAAGCCCACCATCAGGAGCACACCGACAATCATAACGGCACCCTGAATCAAGTCGGCACGCAGAGAGGCAATATAGCCGCCTGCAATAAGATAAGCCGCAGCCACCAGCGCAATCGCCAGCATCGCCCACTCATACCGTACGCCAAGAGCAATCTCACACAAATATGAAAGACCGGAATAGACGCTTGCGGAATACGGTACCATAAAAATAAAAATCAGAAGGGCCGCAAAAGTTTTCATACGCGGCGAGAGATAGCGCTTCTCAAACATCTGCGGCATCGTTTTAATTTTGAGCCGGCGCGTGACATCACGCGTTTTCGGCGCCAAAAGCTTCCAGGCCAGGTAAGCTCCCAGCAGGCCGTTCGATATGCCGATCAGCACAGCCCACAAGCCGAAGCTGTACCCGCTGCTTCCCGCATAACCGATAAACAGGACGGCGGAAAAGTATGTGGTTCCGTAGGCAAAGGCGGAAACCCAGGGACCGGCCCGACGGCCTCCCACCACAAAATCCGTGAGCGTTTTTGTCTTACGGGCGCTCTGCAGGCCTACCAACACCATCGCCGCAATGTACAGGGCGATAATGATCCAGATAACAGTTTCCTTCGGCAATGCTCCCACTCCTTAATTTTAGCGGTTTAAAGCTTTTACTCGCTAAAGCAATATCGATATTATACCGAAAGAATCATCGCTTGTCAATCATTCCTGCAAATATTTTCGAAAAAAAAGCGCGCGGAACTACATCCGCGCGCTTGAATTTCTCGAAAAAGATTGGTGGCAGAAATGTACTGGGTGTGTGCCGCCGGCACATCACGCCCTTTTGAAAAGGCCCCAGCGAAAACCTCATGTTTGCCCTCTGACAGCTTTTTGCAGCATCAGGCGGAAAACATGTATATTCCCCCCCATGGCGAGATATACTAGAAACCGGAAGCGCGGACGAAACTTGCGTTTGCCGCCTCGCGTTCCTCCCCGCCCGGACCGTTCGGCCCGGGCGGGGTTCTTTTTTACAGAGTAAGCTGTTCTCCCTGCGTATCCTCCGCCGCGGGAAGGCTTCCGGTCGCCGGAATGTTCTTCCGATACCGATCCGGCTTCTGGAATCTTCCCTCTGTATACGGCACAGCCGAAAGCACACGTGCGCTTTTTTTCAGCGTCATCACCTGAACGCCCTGTGTACTGCGGGTGCTCTTGGAAGCAATCGCGCCGGAATGGAAGAGCAGCAGACGGCCCTGTGAGCTGGTGACAAGATATTCCCCGTCCTCGGCAAGCTGGCATACGCTGACCAGCGGCGATTTGTCGCTGTAAGCTCCCAGAAGCTTTTTACGGTTGGTTTTGGTCTCATACGCAGACAAGTCCACCTTGGCTGCCTTTCCGTTCTCAAAGAAGAAAAGCAGATAACCGGCATAATCCTTTGTTACGGCCATATAGACGGCGTTTTCTCCCTCATCCATTCCGAGACGGGCAGGGATAAATTCGCCGAGCACGCTCGCCTTGGTATCCCCGAAATCGCTGGCTTTTGCTTTATAAACCTGGCAGCGATCCGTGAAAAACAGCAGATCGGACGCGTTGGTCGCCTCAAGCGTCTGAATGATCTCGTCGCCCTCCTTGAGCTTCTGTTCCCCACTCATGCGCAAAGACTGCGGCGTAATCTTTTTGAAATATCCCTCACGGGTAAAGAAGAGATGAACCGGATAATCGGGAACCTCTTCCTCCTCTGCCGCCTCCTCCAGTTCATCGGCGTAAAGCAGCATCGAGCGGCGCGGCTGGCCGTACGTCTTCGCGACCTCCTTGAGCTCAGAGATGATGATGGACTTTACCTTTGCCTTGCTGTCCATAATCTCCTGCAGAGCAGCGATATCCTTCTCCAGCTGGGAGATCTCGTCGGTACGCTTCAAAATATATTCGCGGTTCAAATGGCGCAGCTTGATTTCCGCCACATATTCCGCCTGCGTCTCGTCAATGCCGAAACCGATCATCAGATTCGGCACGACCTCGGCCTCTTCTTCCGTTTCACGGACAATTCTGACCGCTTTGTCAATGTCAAGCAGAATCGCCTGCAGACCGCGAAGCAGATGGAGCTTCTCGCGCTTGCGGGAGAGATCGAAATACGTGCGGCGGCGCACGCATTCCACACGGAAGGCAGTCCACTCATCGAGGAGCTCACGCACACCCATGACGCGCGGAACACCCGCCACGAGAACGTTGAAATTACAGGAGAAGCTGTCCTCCAACGTCGTCATACGGAAGAGCTTCTGCATCAGCTTATCCGGATCGACGCCGCGTTTGAGATCGATCGTGATTTTCAGTCCGTTGAGGCCCGTCTCGTCGCGAATATCAGCAATCTCCCGGAGCTTTCCCTGCTTAATGAGATCGACAACCTTTTCGACAATCACCTCGACCGTCGTGGTCGGCGGAATCTGCGTAATGTCCACACAATTGGCGGACTTATCATAGGTGTAGCGCGAGCGGACACGGAAGCTGCCGCGTCCCGTCGCGTAGATCTCTTCCATCTGCTTCCTGTCATAGATGATTAATCCGCCGCCCGGAAAATCAGGCGCCTGGAGCGTGGAGAGCACGTCAAACTCCGGATCACGGAGAAGTCCAATGGTTGTCTGGCAGACCTCGGAAAGATTGAACGGGCAGATGGAGCTCGCCATACCGACAGCAATGCCGGTGTTGGCATTGACAAGCACCGACGGAAAAGTCGCGGGCAGAAGCGTCGGTTCTTTCAGCGTGTTGTCGTAGTTGTCGACAAAATTGACAGTATCCTTGTCGATATCCCGGAAAAGCTCCTGACAGATGTTGTCCAGACGGGCTTCCGTATATCGCGAGGCCGCCCATGCCATATCGCGGGAATAAAATTTGCCGAAGTTTCCCTTCGAATCTACAAACGGATGCAGCAGCGCTTCATAGCCGCGGCTCAGACGTACCATCGTATCGTAAATCGCAGCGTCGCCGTGCGGGTTGAGCTTCATCGTCTGACCGACGATGTTGGCGCTCTTGGTACGCGTCGGGCCAAGCAGCCCCATTTTATACATGGTATAGAGCAGCTTGCGGTGCGACGGCTTGAAGCCGTCAATCTCCGGAATTGCGCGTGACAAAATAACGCTCATCGCGTACGGCATATAATTCTTTTCAAGCGTATCGGTGATCGGCTGCTCCATCACCTCTCCGGCGTGCTCGATCACGCCGTGCACCGCTCCGCTGGGCCGTGCCTCGCCGGTATCGTTTCTCTTTCTTGGCATTTACGTTCCTCCCTCAGCTCACGTCGGCTTCGTCGATGTACAGATAGCCGAACTCGGCGATGTGTTCCTTCCGCCCGCTCAGGTTGTCGCCAAGCAGCAGATCGAAAACCTGCGCCGTCTGCTCGGCGTCAGCCGGCATCACCTTGATGAGACGGCGCGTTTTCGGATTCATCGTCGTCAGATTCATCATATCCGGCTCGTTCTCGCCAAGTCCTTTGCTGCGCTGAAGCGTATATTTTTTGCCCTCAAGCTTTTTGAGGATTTCCGTCTTCTCCTGCTCCGTGTAGGCGAAGTACGTCTCCCCCTTCGTCGTAATCTCAAACAACGGCGATTCCGCGATGAAAACCTTGCCCGCGTCGATGAGGGCAGGCGTCAGACGGTAGAGCATGGTCAGCAGCAGCGTGCGGATCTGGAAGCCGTCATAGTCGGCATCGGTGCAGAGAATCACCTTGTTCCAGCGCAGAAGGTTCATATCAAAGGAGGAAAGATCGCGGTTGGCCTTCGATTTGACCTGTACGCCGCAGCCGAGCACCTTAATCAGATCGGTGATAATATCGCTTTTGAAAATCTTGTCATAATCCGCCTTGAGGCAGTTGAGGATCTTGCCGCGAATCGGCATGATAGCCTGAAAATCCGGGTCGCGCGCCTGTTTGCACGCGCCGAGAGCGGAGTCGCCCTCCACGATGAAAATTTCTCGTTCACTGACGTCACGGCTGCGGCAGTCGACAAACTTAGCCACACGGCTCGTCACGTCCATGTTGCTGGTGAGCTTTTTCTTGATGTTCAGGCGCGTTTTCTCCGCATCCTCGCGGCTGCGCTTGTTGACAAGGACCTGAGCGCCGACACGCTCGGCTTCCACGGGATTTTCAATAAAATAAATCTCCAGCTGATGACGCAGCATCTCCGTCATGGCTTCCTGGATTCCCTTGTTCGTGATAGCCTTTTTCGTCTGGTTCTCGTAAGAGGTTTGGTTCGAAAAGGAGGAAATCACGAGCAGGAGACAGTCCTCGACGTCAGCAAACGTGATCTTGCTCTCGTTTTTATTATATTTCCCGGCCTGCTTCAAATAGGCGTCAATCTGGCTGACAAAAGCGCTGCGGACTGCCTTGTCCGGTGCGCCTCCGTGCTCAAGCCAGCTCGAATTATGATAATACTCAATTTGATGATTCCGGTTGGAAAACGCGAGAGCGACGTTGATTTTCGTTTTATACTCCGGCTTATCAGCCCGATCACGGACGTTTCGTTCCGCCTGCCAGAACTGAACGCCCGTCATGGCGTCCTCCCCTGCAAGCTCGCGGACATGGTCCACGATTCCCTGCTGATAGAGGAACTCCGTCGTCTCAAACTTCCCGTTTACCTGATTGCGCAGGAGAAAACGAATGCCCTCGTTGACAATCGCCTGCCGCTTGATGGTATCAAGATAATAGTCGACCGGGATATTGATATCCGTAAAAACGGAAAGATCGGGCTTCCAGCGGATTTTTGTACCGGATTTCCCTTTGTAAGGTTCCTTATGCAGACCGCCGACATTTTCACCCTTCTCAAAATGAAGCGTGTAGCGCGTATCTCCCGTACGGATATCCACATCCATATACTCGGAAGCGTACTGTGTGGCGCACAGGCCCAAGCCGTTGAGGCCGAGAGAATATTCATAGCTTCCGTTGGAAGCGTTATTGTATTTGCCGCCAGCGTACATTTCACAGAAAACGAGCTCCCAGTTATACCTCTGTTCCCGGTTATTGAAGTCAACCGGAATGCCGCGGCCATGGTCTTCCACCTCTACGGAGAGATCCTCATAACGAGTAACCGTAATCTCTTTGCCGTAGCCTTCACGGGCCTCGTCGATCGAGTTGGACAAAATCTCAAAGACCGAATGCTCGCATCCCTCAATACCGTCCGAACCAAAAATAACAGCCGGGCGCAAACGGACGCGATCCGCGCCTTTGAGCATCGAAATGCTATCATTATTGTATACCGGTTTTTTCACCGCCATATGCTTTCTTCCTTCTCCTTACCCATTCATTAACCCCTCTTTGCCCTCGATCTGCGTTTACAGCATCGGGGCAAAGTCCGTTTTCACAATACGCAGACAGCCATACAGACAAAAAAGCGCCCTGCCACCGGGGAAAGGGCGCTTTCCCACCTGTCCGTTCCCGGAACGGACAGAAAGAGAGGGAAATGAAGCCATTTCCCTCTCTCCTGTTTCAGCAGTACCGCGTTCTCTGTATCAGGGGGCATCGGACGCTTGCCCGGAGACCCGTAAGGCGCAGTCAATCTGTCGCCGCTCCATCGAACTCCCAAAAAACAGACAAAAGCGTTCCGCACACATCCACCGGATCCATCCCCGGCTGCCGTTATTCTTCTGAGGGGATCGGCGCCGTTTCCGCAGCCTCCGGCCGCAGGAACGATGCGGTTCCTTCCATGACGGAGCGGAATTCCTCACCGCTCATCTTCTCATGCTGGAACAGGAACTGCGCCACCTCCTGCAGCTTATCCATATGCTGCTTCAAAATGGACTCCGTCCGCTCGTAGGCAGTGTTGACGAGGTGTTTGATCTCCGCGTCAATCGCAGAAGCCGTCGCCTCGGAGTAATCACGAATATGCCCCATATCACGGCCCAGGAACGGCTCGCTGTCGTCGCGGCCATAGGCAATCGTACCGAGCTTGTCGCTCATGCCGTACTTTGTCACCATGGCGCGGGCCGTTTTCGTGGCACGCTCAATATCGTTGGAGGCTCCGGTAGAGATATCGTCCAGCGTGAGAGCCTCCGCCACGCGTCCGCCGAGCAGGACAATCAGCGACTCCTGCATCTCGGTTCGGGTGCGGTAGGAACGGTCCTCCGCCGGCAGCTGCATTGTATAGCCGCCCGCCATACCGCGCGGAATAATCGAGATCTGATGCACCGGATCCTGCGTCTTGCAGAAATACGTCACAACCGCATGTCCGCCCTCATGATAGGCGGTCAGCTTCTTCTCCCGATCCGACATCACATGACTCTTCTTCTCCGTACCGACAACCACCTTGATGGTCGCTTCCTCAATCTCCGTCATGGTAATAGCCTTGAGATTGCGGCGTGCGGCAAGCAGAGCCGCCTCATTGAGAAGATTCTCCAGATCCGCTCCGGTGAAGCCGGCCGAGGATTTGGCAATCGTTTTCAGATCCACATCCGGCGCAATCGGCTTTCCGCGCGCATGCACCTTGAGGATCTCTTCACGCCCCTTCACATCCGGATAGCCGACGGTAACCTGCCGGTCAAAGCGGCCGGGACGCAGGAGAGCCGGGTCAAGAATATCGGGACGGTTGGTGGCTGCAATCATAATGACGCCCTCGTTCGCACCAAAGCCGTCCATTTCGACAAGCAGCTGGTTCAGCGTCTGCTCACGCTCGTCATGGCCGCCGCCGAGACCGGCTCC
>ERZ779885.95-NODE-95-length-100214-cov-10.238970_pt1 | contig 100214 bp, 89 predicted proteins | sample MGYA00511554_ERZ779885 | MGnify/ENA primary metagenome ERZ779885 (study PRJEB29588, sample SAMEA2160998) | human gut metagenome | biome: human gut; feature: human-associated habitat; material: faeces | place: Denmark | collected 2008/2010 ... | reverse complement strand
GATTAAGGTTTACAAGAAGTAGTTGTTTCATGGACTATGATTCATGGTCCTATGTCAAGATTTAGTACAAGTTAAAATGAGGTTTTCCCCATCTTAACTTGCCATTGGCTCTTCGTCCTGTTGCATTCTACGATATAGTTCTTCGTAGTCATTTGGTGACATGTAATCGCAATGACTATGGATTCGCTTGGTGTTATAGAATGCCTCCAGATATTCGAATACCAATCGATATGCATGATTATAATCGCAGATTTTGAAGCGATTCAGCCATTCGCGCTTGATCACTGAATGAAATGATTCAATGCAGGCATTATCCCATGGATAAGCCTTTTTAGAATAACTGCACTGCATGTTTGCAGTGACACGTTTGTATTCCTTTGAAACATACTGTACGCCGCGATCGGAATGCATAATCAATGGTTCTTCAATTTTTCGTTTTGCCTTGGCTTTGTTTATTGTTTCAATCACGCAGGACACTTCTAATGTATTTGACAGCGTCCAGGCAATGATTTTCCTGGAATATAAATCCATAATACTGGTCAAATAGACGAAGCCATCTATCGTCCAGATATAGGTAATGTCAGAACACCAAACTGCATTTGGTCGTTCTGGATTAAATTGTTCATCAAGGATGTTTTGAAGTTTGCTACTGAAATCGGAGTCTCTTGTGGTGATTGTCCACGGCTTTACCCACTGAGCCTTAATGCCCATTTGTTTCATGTACTGCCCAACAGTACGCTCGGAAATAGTTTCTCCTGTTTTGCGCAACACTTGTGTGATTTTGGGAGCACCGTAATTCTGTTTAGATTTATCGTAAATATCCTTGATTTTGGCTTTTACTGATTCCCGACGCTTTTCAGCATTGGAAGGAACATGTTTCAGCCATGCGCGATAGCCAGAACGTGAAACGCCAAGTATTTTCAACATTCCGGAGACAGAAACCCGGCGTCCGGCCTTTTTGGCAGCTTCCGTCTTCTCAGACACTTCAAGGTAAATGGCGTCCGTCATTTTCCCAGAATGTTGATTGCTTTTTTAACACATCAAGTGCATCTTGGGCATCACGTAATTCACGCCTGAGACGGGCAATTTCCTTTTGCTCGTCAGATGCATAATTATCAGAACCACGAACAGGAACATCACCTGATTCACGGAAGTCTTTCAGCCACTTTGTTAATGTGCTGTATCTGATGCCAAGATTTTCTGCACATCCACGTACTCCGAGATCTTTGTGATCCTGATAGTACTGGACTGCATCAAGTTTAAATTGTTTGTCATGTTGCTTTGCCATATGAGATCCTCCTTCAGCATGTTTCTATTGTACCATGCTTATGTGTATTTGGAATTTCTCATTTTGGCTTGTACTATTTATATTCTATCACCACTTTTTATATCATCTTTTTTTCGCCACTACCATCCTTTGGGGATTTGACTTTTAATAGTTTCTCTTTCTCATTTCGCTATACAATCCTACCTGCGAATCCCAAAGCTCTTTGTATTTTCCGGCATATTGCAGCAATTCCTCATGTGTCCCCTGTTGGACCAGCTGCCCGTTATCGAGCACCAAGATAACATCGCATATCTTGCAACTATACAACCTGTGTGAAATAAAAACACAAGATTTGTCTTTGCAGATTTCATGGAAATCCCGGTAAATCGATGCCTCGGAAATGGGATCAAGGGCTGCGGTGGGTTCGTCTAGGATGAGAAGAAGTGCATCCTTGTATATGGCACGGGCAATTGCTATTTTTTGGCTTTCCCCTCCTGATATTTCTATGCCGTTATCAGAAAAATCATTATAGACGCATCGATCAAATGTAACCCCCAACTTTGACAGCCATGTATCCATACCGAGTTTTTGCAGAATAGCGCGCTGTTTTTGCTCATCAAAATTATTCTTACAGGAGATTACGTTCCCGAGTTCAAACGCAGGCAACGAAAAATCCTGAAAAACAGCTCCTATTCTATCCCAATACTGCCTTTTGTTAAACTTTTGCACATCAATACCATCGATTTTGATGACCCCCCGATTCGGTTCATACAATCGGCAAATCAGTTTGATCAGCGTGCTCTTTCCGGCTCCGTTTTCTCCTACCAGCGCCATTCTTTGATTCTTTTTTAAGGTAAAGCTGACATCCTTAAGCACCCACTGTTCCTGTCCCGGATATCGAAAATAGACATGGTCAAAAGTCAGCTCCTGAAAATCCAACGGAGCTATCCCCCCTTTTTCCTCTGTCAATTCTTCTTTCATGTCTAGGAGCTCAAGAAACGGTTTCATCAGAGCGCCATGACCAATAATCTCCCCGCCCACCCCCACTAACGCAACAATAGACTGTATGAAAGACTGGATACTATTGATATATACCACTACATTGCCAATTGATATCTCTTTGGCATAAGCCTTTCCTATGGCTAGTGCGTATATGAAAATGTTCAGTACTTCATTGCAGACAACGGTCACACATGGTATTTTGGCCTTCTCTTTTCCTAACTTCTGCCAAAGTGTATATCCAATCGAAGATGTCCAAAGATTGTCAAAAAATCCACACAAATAATTTTTTAGTCCATTCACACGGATATCTTTTCCAAAATGATAATTCGAGATAAACTGCATATATGCAAAAGCACTTCCGTTTGTTTGGTTTACCTCATCATTGAGTTTGGATACACGGATATTTTGCAACGACTGAAGTCGGAAAGTAATCAATGTACTTATGATAACAATGGCTACCAAAATAATTACCGGGTATGGAGATGTCCAAAAGGACCCCTCATTCACACTCGTCTGTAGAGCAAATATACGAAAAAAGATAAGCGTCGCTGTAACTAATGACACTAAACTCTTTATAATCAATTCAAAATCCAAAACAATTTTCTCTATTCCGCCGCTTCTCATCTTAGCCTGCTCAATATTCCTTTTCAATTCCTTAACTCTTGCAGACTCGATATCTACAAGAGTCAAATTCAACTCATGAAGACTGAGTTTCTTTTGAAATTCCAGTTCTAATCGAACTTCTGAAATTTCACGCTGTCGTTTTAATTCACCAAGAGCTAATCTAAGAATAACATTGATTCCTATTGTAAGAAGCACAATAATCGCTAGTGATCGAATCGGTTCTTTCTCCATAAGTCCATCAATCATCAGTTGCATTGCAATAACATTTATATAGGGCAATATTGCCTCAAATACGGCAATAAACAATACCAACAGAAATACTTGCGGAACCAACTGAAATAAACAACGAAACATTCGGATCAGATTCGTTATATAATTTTTGACTTCTCTCATAGTTCACCCCATCTACTCTTATTGATAAAAGCTACTCTGAAGCTCATACATGGCTCTGTACTTCGTATCCCCATTCATGAGCTCCTCGTGTGTTCCGCGCTCCGCAATTTGTCCTTTTTCCATAACGACTATGGTGTCACAGAGATTTGTCGATTTTAATCGATGGGAAATCAATATACAGCTCTTATGCTTTGACAGCCTCATATATTTTTCATAAAATGCTTTTTCGGATATGGCATCCATTGCTGCAGTAGGCTCGTCTAAAACCAGAATCCGTGCATTTTTATATAAAATCTTAAATACAACCCGTGCTAAAATCAGTTTCTGTTCTTGTCCTCCGGATGGCACCAAACCATTCGCATCCAATATTCGTGTAAGAGGTTTTTGTGCATCTAAAAATTCTTTATCCAAACCAGCTACTTCCAAACACTTTCTGATCGCTTCCTCATAAGAATCTGCCTCCCCAAAAGCAATATTTTCACCAATTGTCATAGGCAATATATGTATATCTTGGAAAGCCACTGCTAAGAGCTTGTAATATGCCGACAACTTAATTTCTTCAAGATCAACTCCATTGACCAGTACTCTTCCTTCCGTAGGTTTATACAGTCCACATATAATCTTGACTAGTGTGCTCTTTCCTGCTCCGTTCTCCCCTACGAAAGCTATTTTCTCCTTCTCATGCAGCGTCAAATTTATATGTCTCAATACATACGGCCCATCATCACAAAAACGAAAAGATACATCTCTAAGTTCAATTGTAACCGGTTTTCCAATATCCAGTTCTACTCCCTCATCCGAGCAATCCCTATCTGCAAATTCCCGGAATGTATGAATCTCCAGATTTCTCTGTCCAAAAACAGATACCGTATTTATCAATTCTGTAAAGAATGAAGATATACTGGTTATAATTCCAAGATAAAATACAAATTCCCAAACATCTATCTCCCCAGTATAAACGGTCCAGAATGTTACAAAATATGCAAAGATGTCCCTGATCGCCAACATAACACAGTCCGCAACAGTTAAAAAAAAGTTGAGTCCTGCACTCTTTTTGGCCAGCCTGATATGTATTTTCGTCACGCTATCCAGGACACTTGTTATCCATTTTTTCATATCAAACAGCTTGATCTCTCTATCGCTTGCATTTCCACACATATATTGATAGATGTAGTCCAGCTTCCGTGATGAATCAGAAAGAGGCTCTCTCAAGGTATCCTGTTTCTTCCGAACCACAGCTGCTATCAACAGATGAACAGCAGCTGTAGCAGACAATACAACGATGATCCACACATTGAATCTAGCAATGATAATCGCATTTATGGTCAAACCCAGGATGCTACTTGTAAGCGGAGCGATCAAAGAAATTAATCCCGTAATCCCCCGGTTGTCATTCAATACAGACAGAAATGCGTCCTGAAATTTGTTCTGCCCCTCTGGACTTTCTGCATATGCATAATCCACTTCCATCTCTCTTCTGAGCACGGAAGAAAGGAAACCCATTTTATTGTTCAGCAAATAGGTCCCCTGAATACTTGAGAGATATGCCATTACAGCATTACAGATCAATAACAGAATAAGCACTGCAGCAATTTTAGTCACTATCATATGATCGATGCCATTTTCGATGCCATCAACGACCCATGCCGGAAGCACTGCAGCAGCAAGAGGCAAGATCACACCGATTATGGTCTGTAATATAATAACGACCAGTAGCCGTTTCTCATATTTCCACGTCTTTGATAGGACATACCATATATTATCCATAACACTTTATACACCTCCTACAATAATAACTAAGGTTTAAGGCGCGGCCGCCAGCCGCGTCTTTTTCCATCTCAAAGCCGAAGCTGTCAGAATAAGAGGGTAATGGCCTAACCCCTTTCACCTTGGGCTATCACACCCGTAAGTGAGTCCGTCAGCCGCCTTTCTTATTCGCAGCATTCGATTTACGCAGGTAGAGCCACCGTGTTGTGCGCTCGTGTCACCCAGGAGATTGAACAGGCAATGAGTAAACGGCGGAACGCCATATCCAATCACATACCCTTTTTCAGTCTCCCAAATTTTGTGGGACTTTTTTCGTTTCAGCTATTGACTTTTGTTTGCAGGACTTATTTTGTTCACATTATACAACTAAAAACTCAAAATCTCAACTGATTTTGAGAAATTGTTTTACATTTTGAAAAATTTGAAAAAGTACACCATTACAAACCTGAATAGGAGGAATTTCTCCATGGCACAAACCGTTGAAGTCATTAAATATGAAGGCGACAACAGTACATTTATCTGGAAACATCCCTGCGAGGATTTTAACAGTCTTACGCAGCTAATCGTGCATGAATCGCAGGAAGCAATCTTCTTCATGAACGGTCAGGCGCTCGATCTTTTCGGTGCCGGGCGTTATACGCTTGAAACACAGAATATCCCGAAAATCGGGAAATTCCTGCATCGCGAGACCGGAGATACAACGCCGTTCCACTGCGAAGTATAACCGCTTGCAGGAGCAGGCGCTTGACCACATCAACACGTACGCACCTGCCCAAATGAAAGAAATCGCAAAAGATGCCCACGCGCCGGAATATAAAACGATTAGCTTGTACCTTGCGCGAATTGAGCATTTCTGCGTTGGGGTCAACCAAAAAATCTACGACCCCAAAACGGTTTACGAACTGGCACACGGTTATTTCGACGGAGGCTTGAAAAGGCGTGTTGATCCCATCATCTCACGGAAAAACCAATCGGGAGAAGATTTCTACGCTAACATCCACAAGATTTTCGTATGGATGGAAAATGAAACGCAGAAGCGTGAAATCAAGCGCAGCTAAAGTTATGTAAACAAGAAAAGCAAGAGTGATTTTGAGGGTATCCCTTAGCCGAGGGATGCCCTCATTACTTTAATCAAGCCTTTTTCATTTTTATTGTGATGATAACCCGATAAGTTTCTAATTGTAAACAATTTATAAACAAACGCCTTTCCCCGTTTATAAACCGCCAAAAAATGTCGTGTATAGTGAAGGGTATTTTTTCCTCGGTGCGTTTTGATTTTGCGTCCCCCGAAACGGCTGCACCGTTTCCCTTTTGAACCTTGAAAACTGAATATCCACTTGTCAAATACGTTCTCTTTGCGGCGAGCATGCAGAGCGGTGCGCCATGACCTGTTTTTCAGCGAGCGAAATTTACCGACTTAAAATACCGGGCAGCTCCCGGTTCCGCCGTGACCCGCAAAGAGCATAATGATACTCCCGTCCAGTCACAGTTCGAGCGTGATAAAACCGTCGCAAACGATGAGGGCGGCTCTGACAGATCGTCAGTTGGGGTGAAACTCCCGTGGTGTCGGCTCGCTCCCGACCATTTGGCAAGCTACATACCGAATTTGTCATCTTTCGTGTATCTGCAGAACAGGAGGAAATACCACTATGAGCGACAAAGAACGAAACTTCACTTGTGATCTTCACTGCAAAGGAGCCGTAACACCGATGTGTGCGCAAGCCGAAGCACACGTGCCGATCCACCTTAAAATGACGCTGACGATAAAAGAAGCGGCGGAGTACAGCAGCATTGGGATAAACAAAATAGACGCCCTGCTGAAACAACCGAATTGCCCATTCGTGCTCTTTGTCGGGACACGAAAACTCGTAAAGCGGCGCGAATTTGAAGAATATATCCGCCATGAACTGGTCATATAGAGCTTTTAGCCGCAAAAGCCCCGAAAAATTCCCGTTGAGATTGAAAAAGCAGAGTCCTTATGCTATAATATGTAACTGCGTTGGACTCTTTTTAAAAATAAGAAAGGAGTCCGATTATGGGCAAAAATCTCAAAGGTTTGACGTGCAAAACACGCAAGCATTAAAACCACCATGGACAGGTATGTTCATGTTACGGACGAATCACTGGCAAATGCGGTACGCCTGTTCCAGCAAACTACGCCGCCAGTTACAAAAAAGGGCGTAGAAAGGGCGTAAAAGAAATTCAGCGAAAGGCGAAAATCCAAATAAAATGCGGGTTTTCGGACAGGTAAAACGAAAAATGAAATTAGGTATCGTCGGTCTGCCGAATGTCGGCAAGAGCACACTTTTTAATGCAATCACGAATGCGGGGGCGCAGTCTGCGAACTACCCGTTCTGCACCATTGAGCCGAACGTGGGCGTTGTTGCCGTGCCGGACAAGCGCCTCGATAAGCTGGCAGAAATGTACGAGCCGGAAAAGTTCACCCCGGCGACGATCGAGTTTGTAGACATTGCGGGCCTTGTGAAGGGCGCGTCGAAGGGCGAGGGCCTCGGCAACAAGTTTCTCTCCAACATCCGCGAGGTGGACGCGGTGGTTCATGTGGTGCGCTGCTTCGAAAACGACGACATTATTCACGTCGAGGGCTCCATCGACCCGGCCCGCGACATTGAGACAATCGACCTTGAGCTGATTCTCTCCGACATCGAGGTGCTCGACCGCCGCATTGACAAGACGAAAAAGATGATTAAGGCGGACAAGAAGTACCAGAGCGAGCTGGAGTTCTTCGAGCGCGTACACGAGGCGCTGGACGCCGGAAAGCCCGCCCGCAGCGTGGCGTGTGACGAGGAGGAAACCGAGCTGCTCGCTTCCGTCAACCTGCTGACGAACAAGCCCATCATTTTCGCCGCCAACATGAGCGAATCCGACTTTGCAAACGGCATTGAAAACAACCCCGGCTATCTCGCCGTGAAGAAGATCGCCGACGAGCAGCACGCTGCTGTGCTGCCGATCTGCGCGGAGATCGAAGCCGAAATTTCCGGCATGGACCCGGAGGAAAAGGAACTTTTCCTCGCCGACATGGGTCTGACCGAATCCGGCCTTGATCGCCTCATCAACGCGTGCTACTCCCTGCTCGGTCTCATCTCCTACCTGACCGCCGGCAAACCCGAGGTGCGCGCCTGGACGATTAAGAAGGGCACGAAGGCCCCGCAGGCTGCGGGCAAAATTCACAGCGATTTCGAGCGCGGCTTCATCCGTGCCGAGGTCATTGCATTTGACGACCTGATGGCATGCGGCACCATGGCGGCCGCGAAAGAAAAAGGCCTTGTACGCAGCGAAGGCAAGGAGTATGTGATGCAGGACGGTGACATCGTTCTGTTCCGCTTCAACGTTTAATCTTCAAACAAAAATTGCAAAGCCCTCCGCTTCCGATTTTTCGGGATGCGGAGGGCTTTTTGCAGGAATAAATCTTGTAATCTCTATTTGTTATCTTCGCTGATGATGCGGTAATACACCTTTGCGGTGAGGGCATAGACGACCGCATAGAGCACAGAGAATACGAGGAACGACGCGACGGTGCAGGTAATAAACACCGTTTCGGAGCTGAGCATCATAGCGCGCAGAATAGCGCGGATGATGGGGTACGCGAACATCACGTGGATGCCGGCTGTGATGAGCGGCAGGAAGAAAACGGTCAAAATCTGCGTATGGATAGAGTGCTTTACTTCCTTTTGGCTGAGGCCGACCTGCTGCATGATGGCAAAGCGGTTCTTATCCTCCATACCTTCGGAAATCTGCTTATAGTAAATGATGAGCACGGCCGCCATGGTGAACACAAAGCCGAGCGAGATGCCCATAAAGAGGAAGCTGCCATACATGCTGCGAATATCCTTCGTGTTTTCGACACGGCACTCAAAATTGAAGTATCCGTCTTCGTCCCAGAATACGCTTTCTTCGTCCGGCATGATGGTCGTAACGTCTTCGAGGATCGCATCGTAAAACGTCTGTTGTTTCTCATCTGTCAGTTTGCCGAGCGAGATGCAGTAGTACTCGGTGGGCGTGATGACTTGACTTTTTTCCGCATAATCCGGCAGAACAACGACATACGGCTTGGAGACGTAAGCGTGATATCTGCCGCGCTGGTTAAAGGACTTCGGCGTGGGTAAAAGCGTATACGTCGTGCCCGCAAATGTCATGGTGTCCGGCATAGGTACGCCGTCTACACTCATATAAAGCGCCGTGCCCGGTTGCACGGTCACGTTTTCGCCTGTGATGCGGTTATAGGTCTCTGCGGAAAAAAACAGCACGTTACGCGTGATGGAGTCGACCTGCGCGGTGCCGTCTTTCATGAAGATTGCAGAGGAATGGTCTTCGGTTTCTTCTGTGGAATCGTAGCCGGTCAGGAATTCATAGGACGTATAGCTGCCGCCCGGAACACTTTTCAGCTCATCGGTCAGAAAGGTGTCCATGTCGACCATGTGGTTCGGGTCTTCCATACTCACCAGAACATCTGCCGGGTAGCGTGTGTGGATCATATCCTCGGCGCCAAACCACAGCGAGCAGGTGGAGGACAAAATGACGAGCACCATGGTGGAGAGAATGCAGATATTTGCAAGGCCGACGGCGTTTTGCTTCATGCGGTACAGCATGCCTGAAACACTGATGAAGTGACTTGTTTTGTAATAATAATTTTTATTGCGGCGCAAAAGCTTTAAAAGCGCGATGCTGCCCGCCGTAAACAGGAAATACGTGCCGATAATGACGAGGAGGACGGCAACGAAAAACAGGGAGATGGCGAGGACAGGCTCACGGGAAGACAGAATGGAAAGCGCATAACCGGAGCCGAGGCACAGCACGCCGAGAATGGCCATGAACGCTTTCGTCTTCGGCTCGCGCTCGCCGACGTTCGTGCCGTGCAGAAGCTCTATGGGGCGCGAAATGCGCACACGAAACACATTCGAGATGTAAATCAAAACGTAGATTACGCCGAACACAACAGCAACGTACTGCAGGCTTTTCGGTATGATGTGAAAGCCGTAATTCGGCGTGATGCGTATCATTTTGGCAACGATGAGAAATGTGAGTTTATCAAGCAAAATGCCGACGGCGCAGCCGCCTACAATAACGATAAGCGCCGTGAAAAGCGTTTCCAACCCGATGACGCGGGCAATGTGGCCTTTGTTCATGCCGAGCACATTATAGAGACCGAGTTCTTTTTTACGCTGCTTCATCAAAAAGCTGTTCGTGTAAAACAAAAATATAACGGCAAACAGCATGACGACGGTGCTGCCGAGCGTGAACATCATTTGCGACGTGGGACCGAGCTCCGTATTATTGGAAAGCGAATTTAAAATGTAGCTGACCGCTGCCACAAAAACGCCCGCCAGCATAAACGGCACGTAGCTGCGGCGGTGCTTTTTGATGTTCTGCGCCGCCAAGCGCACATATAAGTTATTCATTTTCGTGCCCTCCCGTTACGCGCCTGCCGCCATGGCGGTGAGGGTATCCGAAATACGGTGGAACATCTCTTCATTTGTGGAACCACCGCGGTAAATTTGGTGGAACACAACGCCGTCCTTGATGAACAGTACGCGGCCGGCATGGCTTGCGGCCTTAGTGGAGTGCGTGACCATCAAAATCGTCTGACCGGCGCGGTTAATCTCGCCAAAGAGCGATAAAAGGCTGTCGGACGCGCGGGAATCGAGTGCGCCGGTGGGTTCATCCGCAAGGAGAATCTGCGGTGAGGTGATGAGCGCACGCGCCACTGCGGCGCGCTGCTTCTGGCCGCCGGAGACCTCGTACGGGTACTTCTGGAGCAGATCTGCAATGCCGAGCTGCTGCGCGAGCGGCAGAAGCTTCGCCTGCATCTCCGGGAAATGCTTGCCCGCCAAAACGAGCGGCAGAAAAATATTATCCTGCAGGGTGAAGGTATCAAGCAGGTTGAAATCCTGAAAAACAAACCCGAGGTTCTGGCGGCGGAACGAAGCAATCTCTTTTTCGCCGATGGTTGAGAGTGCACGGCCGTTTAAGAACACCTCACCCTCCGTGGGACGGTCAAGCGCCGCCAGGATATTTAAGAGCGTCGTTTTGCCGGAGCCGGACTCGCCCATGATGGCGACATACTCGCCGCGCTCCACGGCAAATGTGACATTCGTGAGCGCCTGCACGCGGCTGCCGCCGAACCGCGTGGTGTATACCTTTTTCAATCCATTGACTTCCAAAACAGCCATAAATAAGTCTCCTTTTTCAATTCGTTGACAAAAGTATACAGCAAAAAGCGGACGCAGAACATCGATTCACCTTACAAAATGAAAGGCGGAGCTTACATTTTTGTAAGGTCACTCCACCTGTAAATTGCTTTCCTTCATATCGAGCGAAAAGGTGCTGCCTGCGCCGGGGGCGGACTGCACGGAAAGCGTGTGGCCGAGCATATCGGCGGCGCGGCGGCTCAGATACATGCCGAGACCTGTCGATTTCTTTTCTGCCCTGCCGTTATAGCCCGTGAAGCCCTTTTCAAAAATGCGCGGCAGGTCTTCCGGTGCGATGCCGATGCCGGTATCGCTGACCTTTAAGACCTTATTCTTTGTGACGGTGACGGTCACGGTGCCGCTTTCCGTATATTTTACGGCGTTTGCGAGCAGCTGACCCAAAATGAACGCCAACCACTTTTCGTCCGTTAAGACCTGCACCGGGGCAATATCGCACTTTAACGCGATGTGCTTGCGGACAAACTGCCCGGCGTACTGCCGCACGACGCGCTTTATGACGGGTTCGACCTCGACTTTGGCGAACACAAGGTCGTTTGACGTGCTGTTTAGGCGCGCGTAATTCAAGGCCATTTCGGCATAGCGGTCTATGCGGAACAGCTCTGCGGAAAGTGCGCGGCTGCGCGGGGTATCTTCTTCGCCGAGCATCAGCCGCATGGCGGAGATGGGCGTTTTGATCTGGTGTACCCACATGGTGAAATAATCGGTGTTCTCCTCCTGCCCACGGCGGCGGTCGGTCTCACTTTGGGCGAGCTTGGTGCACAGCATGCGCACGGCTTCGTCATAACACACGGCCGTGCTGCCCGAGGGCTCCGGGAGGTCATCGCGCGATTCGGGCAGATTCAAAAGCGCCGATTCCAACCGGCGAAACCGCTTATGAAACCGCAGATAGCTTAAAATAAAGCTTAAAAGCCCCACCGCCGCGCACAGCAGCGCCGCGTATAAAACGGGATCGGCGGGCAAATCGTATAAATAGAGGATCACCGCAAAAATGGCAAAGCACAGCAGCAAAAACGCAATCTGCAAAATGTGTGCGCACAGGTATGAGAAAAACAGCGCGCTTTCTTTTTTCTTCATGGGTCACCTCACAAAACGACATAGCCGCTGCCGACGCGCGTCGTGATGAAATCGGTCAGGCCGATGCCGGAAAGCTTCTTACGCAGGCGGGTCATGTTGACGGTCAGCGTGTTTTCTTCAATGTACAGGTCGTATTCCCAAAGGCGTGTCATGAGCGTTTCGCGGCTGACGACCTTGCCGCGGCTTTCCATAAGCGTCTGCAAAATGCGGAACTCATTGCGCGTGAGCTGCACCTTTTGGCCGTCGTGCGTCACGGTCTCATCGTTCAGGTTCAAGACCGCGCCGCCACGCTCAATGACCGGCACACGGTCGCCGAGGTCGTAGGTACGGCGCAAAACGGCGCGGATTTTTGCCATAAGCACGGAGGGGTCGAACGGCTTTGCGATAAAATCATCGCCGCCCATGTCTACCGCCATCACAATATTCATATTTTCCGACGCGCTGGAGACGAAAATGATCGGCACGGCGGATATTTTTCGGATCTCGCTGCACCAGTGGTAGCCGTTAAAAAACGGCAGGGTGATGTCCATGAGGACAAGATGCGGGTCGAATTCCGTAAATTCGCGCAGAACATCGCGAAAATCGCGGACACAGCGCGGGGTAAGCCCCCAAGATTCGATGATGCGGCTGACCGCACCCGCAATAGCCTCATCATCTTCAACAATCAAAATTCTGTGATTTTCCATAGTATCTCCAATTTACAAATTGTTCGCCTCACTTCTCCCCGAGTACCCGCTTCAAAAACGCCGCCGAGCGCTCCATGCATTTCAGCTGCTCTATGGAGCCGAAATGTTCTGCCGCAAAGCTGCCGGTGTAACCGGAGTCAAGCAAAACACGCATCATTTTTTCAATGGGCAGATTGCCGTCGCCTACCGCCGCAGGATACAGCTTGCGGTTTGCGACCGTGACGCACGGACTGCCGGTGTTTTCCGTAAACGCGCGGTCTTTGCAGTGCACGGACGCAATGTACGGACGGAACAGGGAAAAGCTCTTCACCGCGTCCTCCTCATTATAAAGGAAATTGCCGGTATCAAAGCCACAGCGCAGACCGGGCACATGCCGCATGAACCATATGAGCTCATCGGCGCGGGAGTACGGCGCCGTAAGATTATCGAACTCCTCCATGACAACCGTGATGCCGTGCTTTTCCGCTTCCGCTGTAAGCTCCGTTAAAGATGCCGCCATGCGCAGACGGCGGGTTTCATACTTTGCGCTGCCGCGCACCATTTCGTCCTCCGTCAAAAAACCCGCCACGGCAAGCAGAAACTTGCAGTTTGCTTTTTCGCAGCAGTCTATGACGCGCAGAGATTCCGCACGGTCGTTTTCCGGGGAACCCGTCTCGCTGCCGAAATCGAAAAAATTGTAAATGCCGTTCACGCAAAGGCCGGCTTTTTGCAGCGCAGGCAAAATTACATCACCCTCGTTTTTGATGCGGTTCGCGTCGAGCTCCACACCGTCAAAGCCAAAGCGTTTTACCGCCGCGCATACTTCATCTAATGTAATATTCTCCTGCTTCATGGCTTCTGCCATGTGCTCGTAAAAAACAGAAATTCGGTTCATAGAAACGCTACCTCCAAAAGTATTTTCAGCATAGCAGGCAATGCGGATTTTGTCAATGCAAAACCCGCAAGCAGCACGCGTTCCGCCGCCTTTTCCGAAAATTTTTCCCGGCGGCACAATGTGACAGAATCAAAATTTGTCCCACATGTATACTGGTGTCGGGAGGTGAAAGCGTGACCGTTTATGCCGACCTGCTTTTCATCGTGAACCTCTACATAGACGCGCTTTTGCTCAGCGCGGTACGGCGTTTTTTGCGGCTGCCGCTTACGGGAAAAAGGCTTTTGCTCGCTTCCGTGCTCGGCGGGGTGTTTGGGCTTTCTGCCCTGCTGCCCGCACTGCCGGGGGTTGTTTTGTTTCCGCTGGCGCTGTTGGAATCGCTTGCGCTGTGCGCGGCAGCGTTTGCGCCAAAGCCGATGACGCAGCTTTTAAAAGCCGTTTTTTTGCTGTTTTTGTTTGGCGCGGCGCTTTCCGGGCTTTTGACGGCTGCGGCGTATTTTCTGCCGATACACGGCATTTTGCTCGCAAACGGCGCGGTGTATTTTAACATTTCCGCATTGACGCTCATTTTGCTCACGTGCGTCTCTTACGGCGTGCTGTACGGCTTCGACCGCCTGTTTCGCAAAAAGGAGCCGGACGTGTTTTTCGCAAAACTGACCATCACACGACAGGGCAAAACCGTCACGCTGCCGGCGAAAATTGACACGGGGCTGACGCTGACGGAGCCTTTTTCCGGCACGCCTGCCATCGTTGCGAATCGGCGTGCGCTCGGCGACATATTGCCGCCGAATTTCGGAACGCAAAGCACGGAAAATGCTGTTTCTATGCGGCTCATCCCGTTTTCTTCACTCGGAGCGGACGGTGTTTTGCCCGCGTTTCGGCCGGATGCGGCTTCGCTTTCGGGCATATCAATCGAATGCTGGGTGGCCGTGACCGACCGCACGCTTTCCGCAGGGAGTTTTCACGCGCTCGTCGGCGCCGCCGTATGTGACGCCGCGCAGATACAGGGTTTAAAACCCGGAAAGGACATCCCATGAAACACGATTTTCTCACCCGCATGCGCGAAATTTTTGCTCACTTTTTATCAAAGCTGAACGAAGACACCTGCCACTACATAAACGGCCCGGAAACGCTTCCGCCACCGCTGACAAAAGCGGAAGAACAGGTGGTTTTTCAGAACATCCGTGACGGAAAACCGAACGCGCGCGACCCTCTTATCACGCATAACCTGCGGCTTGTCGTGTACATTGCGAAAAAATTTGAATCGCCTGCCGTGAACGTGGAAGACCTCATTTCCATCGGCACCATCGGGCTCATCAAAGCGGTAAATACGTTCAGCGTGGAGCGCAACATCAAGCTTGCGACGTATGCTTCGCGGTGCATTGAAAACGAGATTCTGATGTACCTGCGCAAAACGGCGCAGCTGAAAAACGAGATCTCGCTCGACGACCCGCTGAATGTGGATTGGGACGGCAACGAGCTCCTGCTCTCCGATCTACTCGGCAGCGACCCCGATATTGTGAATCGCGGCATCGAGCAGGAATCGGAAAAGCAAACGCTGCTCCGTGCCGTTGAAAAGCTTGACCCGCGCGAAAAGCAGATCATGGAGTTGCGGTTTGGGCTGAACCGGCAAAAGGAGCACACGCAAAAGGAAGTTGCCGATGCACTCGGCATTTCGCAGTCGTACATCTCAAGGCTTGAAAAGCGCATTTTGCACCGATTGAAAACAGAAATGGAGAAGGCGGGATAAACACGCCATAAACACGACAAAAAGCAGATGTATCTACCGATTTTGGTGACACATCTGCTTTTTCTAAAAAATACACCGGTTTTAAAGTATTCGGTTTATACGAGCTTCAAATATTTGACCCCATACGGCGGCAGCTCCACCCTGCCGTGGATGTCGATTGTTTCGCCGGTTAAAAAATCGACCGCTTTGTACTCGCCGCGGGCGTCTATGGAACACGGCGCGTTTTCCGCATTGACGGCAACAAACACCGTCTCATGATCACAATGACGCTCAAACAGCAGATTTTTATTCTGAATGGTGATGTTCTTATAATCTCCGTAATTCAATGCGCGGCTTTCGGTCTTCACCTTCGCGAGTTTTTCGATAAACGCGGTCAGTTCATTTTCGACGGGTGCATCGAAGCACGGACGCAGGGCGCTGTCGCCCTCATGCTTTTCGCCCTTTGCGCCCCACTCGCTGCCGTAATACAGGCACGGAATGCCCGGCATGGCGAACAGCACGCCGTACAGCGGGTAAATTTGCTTTTCGTCGTTTAAAATGCTCGCGATGCGCGTTACGTCGTGGTTATCGGCGAAGTTCATCAGGTGCTTGCCGCGGTACAGCGTCCACGGCTCCGGGCCGAACTGCCGCCCGAGCGAATGCGCAATCTCAAAGAGATTCATCGAATTGAACGCAGAGTAAAGCCCTTTGTAGCACTCGTAGTTCGTCACGCTGTGCAGCAGGCCGTCTGCGGTGATGCGGTTGTAATCGCCGTGAATCATCTCGCCGATGAGCACAAACTCCGGCTTTTTGCCGTCGCAGTACGCGCGCAGGCGGCGCATGAAATCTTCATTCAACATGTACGCCACGTCAAGACGCAGGCCGTCGATGCCGAATTCGTCGATCCATCTGCCGACGCAGTTTAAAAGGTACTCGACAACGGTGGGGTTATAGAGATTGAGCTTGACAAGCTCGTAATGTCCCTCCCAACCCTCGTACCAAAAGCCGTCGTTATAGGCGCTGTTACCGTCGAAATTCAAGTGAAACCAGTCTTTATAGGGAGAGTCCCACTTTTTCTCCTGCACGTCACGGAACGCAAAAAAGCCGCGTCCCACGTGGTTGAACACGCCGTCGAGCACAACTTTAATACCGTTTTCGTGCAGCGCATCGCACACGGCTTTGAAGTCTTCATTCGTGCCGAGGCGGCAGTCTATCTTTGTAAAATCACGCGTATCGTAGCCGTGGTTGTCCGATTCAAACACCGGGGAAAAATACACCGCGCCGATATGCAGCTTTTTCAGGTGCGGAATCCACCCTTTGACCTTTTGAATGCGGTTCACGCACACGCCGTCGTTCGGCATGGGCGCACCGGTAAAGCCCAAGGGATAGATCTGGTAAAACACCGCTTCATCTGCCCACATTGTTATATCCGTTCCTTTCAAAAGAGTTATGCCGATTGCAACTTAAAACGTATACATGCCGTCTGCCGTCTGGCGGATATCCGCATTATAGAACGCCGTCATGGCTTTAACCATGTACGCGGTGTCCTTTTCGCCCGCCGTTTCCACGCAGGAGTGCATCGCGAGCTGCGGGATGCCGATATCGACCGTGTTGAGCGACAGATGACCGTTTGAGATGTTGCCGAGCGTAGAGCCGCCCGCCATATCGGAGCGGTTGTGGAAGATCATCACCGGCACCTCGGCCTTACGGCAGATCTCGCCGAACACGGCGGCGGAAACGGAATCCGTCGTATACTTCTGGTTTGCACTGTACTTGATGACGATGCCGCCGTTTAAGTAGCAGCGGTTCGTCTGGTCACACTTTTCCGTGTAGTTCGGGTGCACGGCATGGGCATTATCGGCGGAAAGCATGAAGCTATCCGGCATTTTGCGCAGCCACTCCGCTTCGGGGATATTGAGCGCGGCAGCGATGCGGCGCACGGTATCCGTGAGGAACGTGGAATCTGCGCCCTGCTTTGTCAGCGAGCCGACTTCTTCGTTATCGAACACGGCGCTGATGAGCAGCTTTTCTTTGTTTTCCGCGTTCAAAAACGCTTCCGTTGCGGAGAACGCGCACTGGAGGTCGTCGAGGCGCGGGGATGCAATAAATTCGTTCTCCATGCCGAATACAACGCCGTGCTGGCGCGGATAGAGGAACATATCGCTCGAGATGACGTCTTCCTTTTTAACGCCTGCCTCTTCCGCGATGAGCGCGTTATAATCGGCGTTTTCGCCGCCGAGCAAGGGCAGCAGATCGACCTGCGGGTTTAACTTGTGGTCTGCCATGCCGCGCGTCATGTGAATGGCAAGGCTCGGGATAATGCACAGGTCGCGGTCAATGTTCAAAAGCACGCTCTTTACGCCGCTTTCGGTACGCACCACGGCGCGGCCGGCAAGCGACAGCGGACGATCAAACCACGTGGAAAGGATCATGCCGCCGTAGCCTTCGGTGTTGAGCTTTTTGTAGTGACCCTCTACGGTGATCTCCGCGCCGCTCTTTACGCGGAACGTCGGGGAATCGCTGTGCGCGGAGACAATCTGCATGCCGTTATAGTTTTCCGGCACGGAGAACGCCAAAACAGAAGAGCCGTTGCGCGTTGTAAAGTAGCGCTTGCCCTTTTCGAGCGCCCAGGTTTCGTTTTCAAGCAGGCGAATGCAGCCCGCATCTTCCAACATTACACATATATTTTTCACCGCATGAAAACACGACGGAGAAGCGTCGATAAACTTCAGCAGCTTTTCGGTGGTTTCAGAAGTCTTTAACATTTCGGTCATTCCTTTCCTTGTTTCTATTCATCATAGCACAAAACGACAAATATGGGTAGAGCAAATTTCAGAAAAAAAGACCGCCGCACCGAAACAGTACGACAGTCTTTAAAAAATCAATTCATTTGCACGCATTTCCGATGGCTTCGTTCACGCGCTCGCGCAGATCAGGCAGATAGGACGATGTGCGCGGATAGTTTGCAAACGTCATGCTTTCGCCGTCTCCGAGCAGTTTTAAGACGCTTTCGCGTCCGAGCTTTTCTTCGGCGAGCGACAACGCGCGCATATCATAAAGCGCCATGGCGAAAACCTTTTGCCGCAGCGACGGCAGCGGGCCGTTTTCGCCGGGATAGACGGAAAATCCGTCGCCGCCCGGGAACGCGCCGCCTGCGTCCGTCACCTTGAACGGATCAATAACCGCTTTGGAGAGCTGCGAGTTCCAGAAGTTATAGCCCCAGTGCAGGAAGCCCGTGATGTGATACTTCCACATCTGCACGCCCAAAATGCGATTGCGGTTTGAAGGCATCGCGAGGAAACGGTTGCCCACGTCCACGCACTGGCTGCAGCAGGTGTACGCCCACAGATCCGGCACATCGTTTTCGATAAACGGCGTGATATGATTCGTCGCGACGACGGGGTGCTTGACGAGTCCCTCCGTGTAGTAATCATACGACGAGAGCGCATCGCGCAGAATGCAGCCGGGCAAATACGGCTCCACAACAGCTTTCGCCTTTAAGTAGTCCGCCTTGTGCTCCTCGCTCGGCTCGTCCGAAATGTGGAACATAAGGTCACTTTTTTCAACGCCTACTTCTTCAAAGAATGTAAGCAGCTGCGGCAGCAGCGCATGCAATAATGCCGCGTATTCCGGGTCGGCTGCCGCAGTATGCCAACCGAATTTCAGCTTGCGTTCGCCGTTTTCGGTGACGTAAATATTCGGCGCACATTTTGCACCCCACTGTGTGAAGAAGTGGGAAATCTCAAACTTAGAAATGCCGCAGTCCCTTGCGGTTTCCACCCAGCGAGCAAGCCTTGCGAAATCAAAATGATAACCCGCGTCGTTCTTTGTGATCTCCACAAGCTGCGTGCACGGGCGTTCTTTGCCGATCTCGGTATCGAGCGCGGGAGTGAACACCGGCGTCAGGATCATGTTCATGCCGTGTTCCGCCGCCATACGCATATACTTGTCTAACAATGCCCAGTGCTCTTTTGAGTAAATCTCCACGCCGTAGCGCGCTGCGATGCAGTCGCCATGGAACCACTGCGTGAACGTGAACTTCTGCTCCGGCAAGGTGACCGGCACGACCGTCAAACGGAAAATTTCGCTTTTGCCGTTTGCGCTGATCTCCACGGGGTAATCGCCGCCCGCAGCATCGTCGTTCACTTTGAGACTCACCCACAGCACCTCGCGGCCGTTGACGTTCACCGCGCCGTCCGTGACGGGATACAGCACATCCGGGAACGTGCTCGGCTCTGTTGTAATGTAGTCATCATCGAACCTGTCCGGGTACGCGGAAAGCGCGCACGGCACATAGCCCTCGCGGTACACCGCCACTTTAACGGGTGCATCGGTGCGCACCTCCATGTAGTGCTCGCCCTCGCCCGTGACGATGGCCTGAAACGCGGTCTCTTCTCCGCGCAGAACGCTCGCCTTCGGGTACGGCGCAAAGGTCTTTTCTTCCTGCGCCATGACTTTTTCCATCGGTGAAAGAAGCTGGATCGTTGTCTGCATGGATTTTTCCTCCCCTAAGTTGACCGTGTCAAACTGTGTAAAATCCGGTATATAACGTTCGCCGGCGGCGCTGCGCTTTTGGCAGAAGCCGGGCAAACCCAGTTCCAACATATAATTTTGTACCTTGCGGCTCTCCCGCAGGGTGATGCGGCGGTTGATGTCCGCAAATTCCGGCTCGTGCAAAACACGTCCCATCGGCGTATACTGGCTCATCAGGCTCACGGGCACGCCCGGAAAATGCTGTTTGATGAGCTCCAGCGCCTGCATGGAATTGCGCGTGTGGCCGGGCAAAATGAGCTGCCGAATGATGATGCCCTTTTGCAGCATGCCGTTTTCGTCGTACACATTTTCGCCCGTCTGTCGCACCATCTCATGAATGGCAGCAAGCGCCGTTTCACAGTAGTGCGGCGCATTGGAAAGCCGCACGGCGAGATCGTCGTCCGCATATTTGAAATCCGGCAGGTAAATGTCGACGAGCCCCTCTAACATGCGCAGTGTCTCGACCGATTCATACCCGCCGCAGTTGTAGACAACGGGCACGCGCGGCTTATAGATGCGCAGCGCTTCGGCAATTTGCGATGCAAAGTGCGTCGGCGTAACAAGGTTGATGTTGTGCGCGCCCATAGCTTCGAGTTTTTTTATCGTCTCGATGAATTCTTCAACCGTAAAATCCTTGCCGTGTAGGCTTTCGCCGGAAATCTCGCTGTTCTGGCAAAACGCGCAGCGCAGCGAGCAGCCGGTAAAAAAGATCGTGCCACTGCCGCGCGTACCGCTGATGGGCGGCTCCTCCCAGTAATGGAGCTTCGCGCGCGCAATGTGCATTTTGTCGCCGCTTTGGCAGTAGCCGCGCATTATTTCACGGTCAACACCGCATTTTCGCGGGCACAGTGTGCAAACGCTCATGCGTTTTGTTCCCTGAGCATCAGGAACCCGGCGTTAGAGCCGCGCTTGCCGCGCGTCACGCGGTGTGAAAACAGCAGGTCGCTGTTGCACATGGTGCACACGCCGCCCGTTGTGATGTGCTCGGGCAGCACGCCTGCACCTAATAAGAACGCACGGTTGCACGCCCAAAGATCAACGTGGAATTTGCCGTTGCCGTCGTCCGTGACGAATTTGTCGCTGTCGGGCAGCGCGAGGAATTCTTCCGCACACGGGGCGTCCACCTCAAAGCACTCTTTTGCAATGGACGGACCGATGGCCGCGAGCAAATCCTCGGGGCGGGTATCAAATTCCTCCTGCATTTTCTCTACGGTAGCTTTTGCCATGCCGTTCACCGTGCCGCGCCAACCGGCGTGCGAAAGCCCAATGGCGTGATGAATGGGGTCGTAGAAGTAAAGCGGCACACAGTCCGCCGCGTAAATGAGCAGCGGCAGATTCGGCTCATCCGTCACAAGGCCGTCCACGCTTTCCATGTCCTTCGGCTTCCAAATACCTGTGCCGGCGTTTTTCATCGTGACACGGCGCACGTTCGTGTGGTGATCCTGCGCGCCCGCCGTTATATTCTCTACAGGGATATTCGCCGCTTGAGCGATGAGACGGAAATTTTCTTTTACATTTTCGTCGCTGTCGCCGCGGTTGAAGCCGAGGTTCATAGCAGCAAACTCTTCTTCACTCACGCCGCCGATGCGCGTGGAGAAGCAGTGCGTAAGGTACGGGATATTCTCCCACGCCTTAAACGTCAGCAGTCCCACACCGTTTTCCTCGATTGTCAGACGCATATCGGCGATGTCTGCGTTTTCGGCGCGGCGCGGCTTTTCGATTTTCGGCAGCGGAATGGATTTGCGGCTCACGATAATACCCTCATACTTCTGCTTCACGCGCAGCTGACCGCAGAATTCGTAGCCGCACTTTTCGCACTTAAATGTGCTGCGCAGACTCTTGTTTTTCACAGTCCATTTGCCGCGGCGCTTTGCTTCGCCGCCGCATTTTTCGCACGTGAAATGCAGATGCTCCTTTTCGATCAACGGGCTGTTCACGTCACAGATATACGTCGTTTTAAACGTGATGCGTCTGTAAAACTCCGGGTCCTTGCAGTCCTGAACGAACGGGCGGAACGTATCCTTTGTGTAAATGCGCTCCAGCACCATGGCGGAAAGCACGCTGTCGTCGAGCGCGCGGTGATGGTCGAGCGCACCGTCATCAATGGAAAGCAGCTCTGCCGCTTTGGAAAGTCCAAGCTGCTCCTTGCCGTCCTCGCCAAGGCGCTTTTCCACGTACTGCTGTAAATCGACATAGCGCTGCAAAAACGGAACGGTCTCCCCGCCGCCGAAATAGCGGCAGTTTTCAATCAGCGCCAGAATGTCCGACGTGCCCCACGTGGCAATCACGCAGTCGCCCGCCCATTTTTTGAAGCGGCTCATCACCTGCATATACGGGCGTGCGTCCAAAAGATTCGCATCCGTAATGTTGGTGAGGTCCGAGATAATCGCGCTGATCTTTTTTGTCACCTGCGGTTTGACAAAGCAGGAAAACCGGTCTGTGATATTCAGTTGTGCATCGAGCTTGACAGCGCCGAACTCGATAATCTCATTGATAAAGCCGTGGAGACGGCGGCTGTACGCACCGTTCCACTCCAGATCCAAAATAACGATATTCATTGGCTCTCCGTGTGTCTTTTCCGTTGGTCAGGTTTATAAATTACTTCTTTTTCGCAGCCTGCTTCATGCGCAGCTCTTTGCTCAGCACCATTTTGCGCATGCGGATGCTCTTCGGCGTGATCTCCACAAGCTCGTCGTCCGCGATAAACTCGAGGGACTGCTCCAGAGAGAGCACGGTGTGCGGGGTCAGCTTCAGTGCGTCGTCGGAGCCGGAAGCACGGGTGTTTGTCGCGTGCTTCTTCTTGCAGACGTTGATGACGATGTCGTCGCCCTTCGGGTTGCTGCCGACAATCATGCCCTCGTAAACCGGCACGCCCGGCCCGATAAACAGGCGGCCTCTGTCCTGTGCATAGAACAGGCCGTAAGCCGTGGACTCGCCGGTCTCGTGTACAACGAGAGAACCGGTGCTGCGCTGCTGAATGTCTCCCTTATACGGCTCGTAGCAATCGAACACGTGGTTCATGATGCCGTTGCCGTTCGTGTCCGTAAGGAACTCGGAGCGGTAGCCCATGATGCCGCGGGAAGGGATCTTGAATTCAAGATGTGTGGTGCCGCTGTCGCGGGTACCCATGTTGAGCAGCTCTGCCTTTCTGGTGCCGAGCTTTTCCATGACCGCGCCGACGTAGTTATCCGGAACTTCGATCATCAAAAGTTCCATCGGCTCCAGCTTCTTGCCGTTTTCTTCCTTGAAAATAACGCTCGGGCGGGAGACCTGGAATTCGTAGTTCTGGCGGCGCATCTGCTCGATAAGAATGGAGAGGTGCAGCTCGCCGCGGCCGGACACCTTAAACGTATCGGCGGAATCCGTCTCTTCCACGCGCATAGCAACGTTCGTTTCGACCTCCTTAAACAGGCGGTCGCGCAGGTTGCGGGAGGTGACATATTTGCCCTCGCGGCCCGCAAACGGGGAATTGTTGACCATGAACATCATAGAAACGGTCGGCTCGTCGATCTTGACGAACGGCAGCGGCTCCACGTGCTCCGGGTCGCAGGCGGTCTCACCGATGTTGAGGTCTGCCATGCCGGAAACGGCCACGATGTCACCGAGCTCTGCGCTCTCTGCGTCCACGCGCTTGAGGCCCTCAAACTGGTAGAGCTTCGTAATGCGCGCGTTGCGTTTTTCGTCGCTTGTGCTGCTGCAGATGGTAACGGTCTGGCCAACCTTTACGGAGCCGCGCTCCACTCGGCCGATACCGATACGGCCGACGTATTCATCATAGTCAATGTTGGAGAACAGCACCTGCGTCGGGCCGTCAAGGTCACCCTCCGGCGCCGGAACATCGTTTATAATGGCTTCAAACAGCGGCTTCATGTCCGTGCCCTTTTCGTCCGGCTGGTTCATGGCGTAGCCGTCACGTGCGGAAGCGTAGACCACCGGGAAATCGAGCTGGTCTTCGTCTGCACCGAGCTCAATGAAGAGGTCAAGCACTTCGTCCACGACTTCAAGCGGACGTGCGCCCGGACGGTCGACCTTATTGACGACAACGACCGGCTTTTTGCCAAGACCAAGCGCCTTCTTTAAAACGAAGCGCGTCTGCGGCATACATCCCTCAAACGCATCGACAAGCAGCAGAACGCCGTCTACCATCATCAGAATACGTTCCACCTCACCGCCGAAATCGGCATGGCCCGGGGTATCGACAATATTGATTTTGATGTCATTGTACATGACAGCTGTGTTTTTGGAGAGGATCGTAATGCCGCGCTCACGCTCCAAATCACCGGAGTCCATGACGCGCTCGGTTACGGCTTCGTTGCTGCGGAAAACGCCGCTCTGGCGCAGAAGCTGGTCCACAAGGGTGGTCTTGCCGTGGTCAACGTGTGCAATAATGGCTACGTTGCGCAAATTTTCTCTTTTTCCCATCTTTATCAATCCCTTTCTTTATCGTTCTTAACTTCAAACTGCTTCAAAAAATTCAAAACCGGCCGCGCCGTTTTGCATGCGCGGGATACGGCAAAAAACGGATTAAAAACTCGGTTTGCTCGTTAACCGAAATATTATACCACTTTTCGCGCGTTTTGTGAATATGTTCCGCCTTGGCGAAACCGCTGAAATATTGGGTTTTTGCGTTTTTTCTTTTGTCCTGCTTTCCTTGACGGCGGGCTTTGTTCGTGCTATTCTTGTATTGATTTTGAAACAGAGGAGTGCAAAACCTTGAAGAGGATCTTGAATTTCGGCTCACTCAATACAGACTATGTTTATAAGGTCGACCACATTTTGCAGGGCGGTGAGACTATTCAAAGCGAAAGCCGCACCGTGTTCCCGGGCGGCAAGGGGTTAAACCAGTCCATTGCGCTTGTGCGGGCGGGGCTTTCCGTCTGCCATGCGGGGCTCATCGGCACGGACGGCGAGCACCTGCGCGATTTATTGAACCAAAACGGCGTAGATACCTCCCTCATCGAAACGCGCGATATGCCGGGCGGGCACACCGTCATTCAGGTCAGCCGAGAGGCACAGAACGCCATTTTGCTTTTCGGCGGCTCCAACGGGGCTGTGGATGAAGCATACGCCGACCGCGTGCTTGCGCAATTCGGCGCAGGCGACATTCTCCTGCTGCAAAACGAGATCAGCGCGCTGCCGTATATTCTTGAAAAAGCCCATGCGCGCGGCATGGAGATCTGGCTCAATCCGTCCCCGATGAACGAAAACGTTTTAAAGTGCAATCTGTCGCTCGTTTCCGTGTTCGTTTTGAACGAAGTGGAGGGCGAACAGCTGACCGGCACAAAGATTCCCACCGCTATTTTGGATAAGCTCCTTCAAAAATACCCGCACGCCGCCGCAGTCTTAACGCTCGGCAGTAAAGGCGCGTGGTACGCCAAAGAAGATAAGCGCGCGTTTGCCCCGGCGGAGCTTGTCCGTGCGGTCGATACCACCGCGGCCGGCGACACGTTCACGGGCTATTTCATGCGCGGTATGCTGGATGGGCTTTCGCCGAAAAAATCGCTGACCCTCGCGGCAAAAGCCGCTGCCATTGCGGTCTCGCGCCCCGGTGCCGCACCGTCTATTCCCCTATATGCAGAAGTTATGAGCGAAAGGAACTGAAAATATGAGTGATTTCAGAGTTGCAGTACGCAGAACGAACGAGTGGGACGGCCCGTCCATGCTCAAAATTTACACACCCTACGTCGAAAAGACACACTACACGCCCGACGCCGAAGTGCCGACGCTCGCCGAGTACGTGCAGCGCATCGACACCTATACATACGGCCGTATGTGGATTCTGACGGAGATCAACAACCAGACGGCGGGATTCTGCTTTTTGACCGACCGCGATATTCCGAAAGACGACCTGTTCTCTGCCGACGCACAGCTGTACGTCTCCGAAAAATGTCTGCACAGCGGCGTGGGCACGTCTTTATACAGCCTGATGCTGGACATCATGCACTATGCAAATTACCGCCGCGTTACAGCGCACATCAATCTGCCGAACGATGCCGCCGTGGCATTCCACAAAAAGATGGGTTTTCACGAGGTCTCCGAAACAGACGGTGTTCTTTTAATGGAGCGCGCCATTGAGCCGGAAGACCCGAACGCAAAGCGCTTCACGAAAGCCTACCTCATCTTAGCGCAGGACTACGAGGCCGCGCGTGAGCACGCCGCCACATTTGTTAAAAAAGGTACGGTGGTATAATGGGCCCCTACGAATACGAAGTGGCGAGCATCGACGGCGACTACGCCGTTTTGCGCCGAACGGACAATGACACGCACGATGAAATTCTGGTCGCTCGCGCGCTTTTGCCGGAGGAGATCGACATCGGCACCGCGCTGCACTACGAAATGTTCACCTATTCCATCGTTTAACATTTAATTATTGTCAAAAATAGCCAAATATTTTTCCCGTTGATTTGGGTAAACCGTTCATTGAACTCGCGTTGCTTTCTTGGTACAATGATACTTGTAAACTAACACGCAGCGAAGAGGTTCTACAAATGCGGTTTACCCTTATTTTCTACGGAACGGTTTACCTTAATCTTATTTTTTAAGGAGTTGTTGTATCATGTCAAAACCGTCCGGTGCCATCGACATGACGCAGGGCAAACCGATCAACCTGATGCTTCGTTTTGCGCTGCCCATGATGATCGGCAGTATTTTCCAGTCGCTTTATTCCATGGTGGACTCCGCCGTGCTCGGCCGCTTCGTCGGCTCGCACGCGCTGGCCGCCATCGGTGCCACCACGTCCACAACGGGCCTCATCCTGCTGCTTGCAACCGGCGTGACGAGTGCCATTTCCATCGTGCTTTCGCAATACGTCGGCGCAAACGACACCGACCGCGTGCGCAAGGGCATCGTCGCCTCCGGGTGGATCACCCTTTTGCTCGGCGTTGTTCTGGGTCTCATCAGCGTTTTCGCCGCGCGGCCGCTCATGCAGCTTTTAAAAACGCCGGAAGACGTCATCGACATGTCCGTTTTATACATTCAGATTGTCTGCGGCTGCGGCATCGCACAGTTTGCGTATAACGCCGCGGCATCCATCCTGCGCGCACTCGGCGACAGCAAAACACCGCTGTATTTCCTCATTCTGTGCTCCATTTTGAATGTTATCCTCGACCTCATCAGCGTCATCGGTCTCAACATGGGCGTTGCGGGTGTCGCCGTTGCAACGGTCGGCTCGCAGGCCATCTCCGCCGCCATCTGCATCCTCGTCATGTTCCGCAAATACCCCGATCTGATGCCGAAGCGCCACACCCTGCGCCCGGATATGCCCGTCAGCCTTAAAATATTCGGCATGGGTGCGCAAATGGCTCTGCAAAGCCTGTTCCTTTCCGTCGGCATGATGGTTATTACGCGCGTCATCAACGGCTACGGCTCCAACGTCGTCGCGGCGTTCACCGTCGGCAGCAACGTGCAGAACCTCGCTGTGATGCTGTTCAGCAATTTCTCGTTCGGCTTTTCCGTCTATGTCGGGCAGAACTTCGGCGCGAAAAACGCAGAGCGCATCAAGCTCGGCGTGCGGCAAATCTTCCTTCTTGTCGGCGGTCTGAGCATTTTTGCCGGTGCGCTGACACTCATTTTTGCTGATCTGCTCGTCTCGCTGTACGTCAAGCCGAACGAGACCGAAGTTATCCAATATTCGCTCGAATTCATCCGCATTCAGGCGTGGTTCTTCCCGTTCCTCGGATGGATCTGGCTTTATAACAGCACCGTCAAGGGCATGGGCAAAATCAACATTTCCATGGTCTCCTCCGTTGTGGAGCTGTGCAGCAAGATCGGTCTCTCGCTGCTTCTGCCCATCTGGATCGGCACCACAGGTATTTGGTTTGCCGCGCCGATCGGCTACATTCTGGGCATCATCCCGCTGTTCATCTACTATTACAGCGGCCGCTGGAAAAAGCTGCTCACCGTCCCCGCCGCAGAACCCGCAAAGGCGTAAAATACAACAAAACAGCAAAAGTCCGAAGCACCTAAACCGTGTTTCGGACTTTTTATTCTATCTTAAAATTTCATCCCAGCATCACGTCCAAAAGCATCATTAGCGCAAAGCCCGTCACAATGCCCATTGTCGCCGCATACGGCTGCGCTTTCTGGTTGCGCTGACACTCGGGGATGAGCTCGTGCACCGCGACTAAGATCATCGCGCCCGCCGCAAAGGACAGCGCAAACGGCAAAACGGCTTCAATGTACACGGCAAGCAAAGCGCCCAAAACGCCCGCAATTGGCTCCACAAAGCCGGAAGCCTGCCCGATGAAAAAGCTCTTTCTTCTGGAGCACCCCTCACGGCGCAAAGGCAGCGAGACCGCCGCACCTTCGGGGAAATTCTGCAAGCCGATGCCCACGGCCACCGTCACGGCGCCCATCAGCGCTTCCGGCGTATAGCCGCCGTTTTTCAGCGCACCGAACGCTACGCCCACAGCGAGCCCCTCCGGGATATTGTGCAGCGTGATGGAAAGCACCAACAAAATGATGCGGTTCAGCCGTGCGTTTTTCTCGCCCTGCGCCAGAGCGGAGCGCCGCTGCGCGTAGGTCACGCATTTATCGGAGCCCCACATGAACAACGCACCGCAGAGAAACCCGAGTGTCGCCACCAAAAACGCAGGCATGCTTCCCGCCGCCTCCGCGCGCTCGATGGCCGGCTGCAAAAGTGACCAAAAGCTCGCCGCAACCATCACCCCGGCGGCGAAGCCGAGCATCAAATTGAGAATTTTGGGGTTCGGCGATTTAAACAGCACCACCGTGGCAGCACCAAGCGCCGTGACGAGCCATGTCCCCAGCGTCGCCAACAACGCATAAAATACAATATCATTCATTTTCAGCCCTCCTGATTTTATTATATGGAGAGAGAAAAAATGGGTGAAAAAAGCACGCGGTTTTTAAAACCGCGTGCTTGCCGTATTGCCGTATTAAATTGATCGGATAATCTTCCACGCTTCCGCCAGTCGCTCCAAGCTCCACGCGGCGTTCGCGGGGCTGGTGCTCGGCAGAACCGTTTCCGGCAAATCGATCTCTTTCGCCAGATATTTTTGATACAGCTTGTGCGCCATTTGACCATTCGTGAACACGTGGGCAATGGCCGCTGTCGATAAAATCACGGAAAGATCATTCGGTACGACGTTTTTGATGCTCGCGTCAGCCGAGCCCGTTACATCGCACGAGGCAATGACGTCCCACAAGGCAACTTTATGCTTTAGCAAAAGCGCCTTCTTTTCGGGGACATCCCCCGGCACCGGTTCACCGAAAACCGCGCTCAAGACGCGCCAAAAGCGGTTTTGCGGGTGCCCGTAGAAAAACGCCGCTTTTCTCGACTGCACAGACGGAAACGAGCCCAAAACGAGCACGCGGCTGTTTTCGTCGAACACCGGCGGAATTTCGTGCTGCACCATCAGTGTACCTTCTCGGCAAAATCCTTTTTGCGCTGCTCGTAGGCCGCCATGTTTTCCGCTTCAAACGCAAGCTTCACATCGCCCGCGCCCATCAGGTTCAAAATGTACTTTGTAAACGGCGGATTCAAAACCAAGATCGGCCCCACAAGGTATGTGCCGAAGAAGTTGTTTACGCGGATACCCTCGTATTTCGCCTTTATATTGAGCCCCACACCTTTGTTTTTCACGAACAAGCCGTGCGATTCATCCGGCGTGTAGGCCATCGTGAACTGCGTCTTAAAGCCCATGATGACATTGCCGTCAAATTCGCCCTCAAAGTCGCTGTTGTGGCGGTGCATCATGTTGCGCTTTGCGTACAAACGATAAAGCCCAAGGCACTCTACGCGGCTGCCGTCCTCGTTTTCAATGTAATCGCCGAAGATTTCGAGCGCATTGCCCGTGAAAAGGAACACCGTGCCGTCGTCAATGGCTTTTTGGATTTTCTCCTTCAGCGGCATCAACTTGCGGATGACCTGCTCCTGCATACGCTCCGTCATGGGACCCATATACACAAGGTTCATTTTTTCTTCGGTAAAGCGCACATCGTCGCTGAATTTCGTGCGGATAAACTCCGCTTCCGGCAGCGTTTTTTCAAGGTAGACCATGTTGTACGCGTCGCCAAACAGGTTGCAGAATTCCGGGAAAAGGACTTCTATTTTCATTTCGTCTCGCCCTCCTTCTCACGTTCGATCATCTTATCGCGAATGTCATTTGCCAAACGAATGGTGTATACGTCGTACAGAATAAAGACTGTGTCCGCTTCTTTCGAGACCGCCGCAGGCGTATCGCTTTCATCGCGCATGTGCACGATCTTCTCCGCCGGCACACCGGCCAGAAGCGTGCGCACATACGTATCGTGGTGGCGCGCACCGGCAATGACGACCTGCACGATGCTCGGGTCATTTAAAAACTCAAAATCGGTGTCGTAGAACCACGCGGTGTTCTCCACGGTGTGGCGCGCATCGAAGTAGTCGTCGAGAAACATCACAACGGACTTTTTGCCCGGCGCGTTACGGATATTTTCAAACGCGCGGGAGCACGCAATGGGGTTCTGCCCCTTTGCAAGGTGCAGAATGTACTTTCTGCCGTTCACTTCTTTTTCAGAGTAACGCGTCTCGCTGATGCCCATTTTCTCCATGGAATTGCAGATTTTTTCTTCGGAAAGGCCGAATTCACGCAGCGTCGCAACGGCGGCAAGGGCGTTATAAATATTGATGTTCGTACTGTTCAAAAGCGGGTATTCCGATTTTTTGCCGCCCTCCGCCACATTCATTTTCATGCCTTTCGTATCGATGTCCGTTGCAAGGTAGTCGATGTCCGGCGAGCGGTAGCCGCAGGCTTCGCAGTGCACACGACCGATATGATGGTAGCGCACAATGTCGTGCACAAGCGGGCCGTGGCATTTAGGGCAGGCAGGCACATCATTTACAATATTGTCGCATTCCTTTTTGTCCGTATCAAGGTGGTCGATGCCGAAATACACGCGGTCGTTTTCGGGCTTAATGGAGCTGCAAAGCGGGTCGTCGCCGTTCAAAACGAGCTTTGTGCCCTTTGGAATTTCCTTATTCAGAATGTCGAGGATAAACTCCGCGTGCGCGTTGCGCTTATAAGAATCACGGAAAATGTTCGTGCACAGCACAATGTCCGGCTGCATGTAGGGGTAAATGTTCGGCGCAGAGCGCTCATCGAGCTCAAACACCGCAAGGTCACACTTCGGCTTGCCGAAAAAGTGACTGTTCGCAATGAGCGTAGATGCCACGCCGGTCGCGACATTCGTGCCGGAGCGGTTGCACATGAACTCGATACCGTTATCCTCCAAAACATCCTCGATCATGTTCGAGACAGTCGTTTTGCCGTTCGTGCCCGTAATGCCGATGATCTTCTTCGGTTTCGGCATGCGCCCGATAAAATCCGGGCACAGAATAATAGCCCAAGAACCCGGCATGGACGTGCCCTTTCGCCCGATGAGCTTTAAAACCAGCGCCGTACCGCGGGCGAACATCAGCGCAAAATAAAAGCGTAAATTTCGTTTCATTTTCTTCATTCCTTCCAATCAGTTTTAAAAAATCGTGTGCGCAGCAGCTCTAATGTATCCAGAATATATTCCTTGTCCTCAGCAGAAAGCTCTGCGGAGCAATGCTCAAATTCCTGCATAAAGCGTGCGTATTCATTTTGAAAAGCAGCGTTCGATTCCGTTTGCAGCAGAGAATCCACCGAGATCTGCATGGCATTCGCGATCTGTACCAGCGCCTTTCTGCCCGGTGTGCGTTTTCCGTTTTCTATGCGGCTGATATAAAACTCATCCAAATCGCACCGGTCTGCAAACTGGCGCTGTGTCAGCCCGTTTTCCACGCGATACTGTCTGATTTTTTCACCCAAAAAATTTTTCATTCGTTTCCTCTTTTTTCGCACTTCCTTTTTTTAATCCATTATACCCAATCCATATCGCATTCTTAATGGTAAAAAGTGCAAGTATTGACTATTTGTACATGTAGTGTTATACTATTTTTGTTTTTGACAATACCGCATATAGCGTTTTCGGTGCAGCTTTTGAAAACGCATACAAAACGGGAGGAACCCTTTTGAAAAAATCACTTCGCTTCTATTTTGCTCTCTTTTTTGCCAAGTGCACGGCGCGTATTTTAAAGCTCATCGGGCGAAAGGGCACATCCATGCCGGGCTCTTGGGCCATTATTCTGTGCCCGGATTTTCTGGGGCGCATACCGCGCCCGAAAACCGTCGTCATGGTGGCCGGAACAAACGGCAAAACAACCGTCTGCAATTTAACAGAAGACATTTTAACGGATAACCATGTGGAATACGTCTGCAATCGCTTTGGCGCAAACGTCAACACGGGTATTGCTTCGGCGCTCATTGCCGATTCCACTTTTTTCGGCAACCCGAAGCATGATCTTGCCGTTTTTGAATTTGACGAGCGCTCGGCAGAAAAGATTCTCTCCTATATACAGCCGGATTATTTCGTCTGCACCAATCTCTGCCGCGATGCGCTCGACCGCAACGCAAATGTGGAATTCATCGCCGATCTCTTAAACAAAAATCTGAACGACAGCGCCACGCTCATTTTAAACGGCGATGACCTCATCACAAGCCACTTAAAGCCGCAGAACCCACGCGTGTACTTCGGCATTGATAAGCTCCCGCGCGACGATGCCGCACGCCCGAATCTTGTGCGGGACATCACCGCCTGCCCACAATGCGGCGCGCCGCTTTCCTACCGCTTTCTGCGATATAATCACATTGGCCGCGCGCATTGCCCAAATTGCGATTACGGCTCGCCGAACATCGATTACGAAGCAAAAACGGTCGATCAAACTGCCATGCGCTTCACGCTTTTAGCACCGCAGGGCGAAGAGGCCTACCGCCTGCTCGGCAAAAACATCACCGACCTTTATAACGAGCTCACCGCCGTCACGCTTTTAAAAACGCTCGGACTTTCGCAAAAGCAGATCGCATCCTCGCTCGAAAAAACGGAGCTCACCCGCACGCGCTATGATATTCAGTCAGCCAGTGACAAAGAAATTGTACTCTGCCTTGCCAAAGGCCAAAGCCCCATCGCAAGCTCGCGTGTGTTTGAGTTCATCGCGGAGCAGAACATCCCCTGCGCCGTCGTGCTCATGAACTACGACCGGCACGACGCGGCACATTCCTCGGAAAATACCGCATGGCTTTACGAAGCGGACTACGAATTTTTGAATACCGATTGTGTGCGTGAGCTCATAACCGTCGGCAGCCGTTGTTACGATTACCAAGTGCGCGCCCTGCTCGCCGGTATTCCGCAGGAAAATATCCGTTGTGCCGAAAAACCGGAGAACACCGCCGCATTGGTCAATTTTAAAAACGTCAAGCGCGTGTATATTCTGCACGCCGTGTTCACCCGCGCCGCCGCAGAGCAGCTCCGCGACTGCCTGATTGAACGTGCCAAAAAGGAGGCTGCAAATGAAAATTGAGATTCTATTTCCGGAGTGCTGCAATCTTTTCGGCGATTACGGCAATGTGCTGCTTTTAAAAGCCTGCCTGCCAAACGCGGAATTCATCGAGACCGCGCTCTATGAAACACCGCAGTTCGTAAAAGATCCCGTCGATCTCGTCTACCTCGGCTCCATGTCCGAGCACACACAGGAAAAGGTCATCGAAAAGCTGCTGCCGCATAAAGCGCAGCTTGCAGCGCAAATTGAAAAAGGACGCTGCTTCCTTTTCACCGGCAATGCCGTGGAGGTTTTGTTCCGCGAAATTCGCGATGGCAGCCGTCGCATACCGGGGCTTGCTCTTTTTGATCTTTACGCTGTGCGGGATTACAACCACCGCTATAACGGCAATTTTCTCGGCATGTTCCAAAATATGCGCCTGCTCGGCTGCAAAACGCAGTTCACCATGGCTTACGGCGACAACAGCGCTTACTATTTTGCCAAAGCGGAGCGTGGCATGGGACTAAACAAAAGCTCCGACTTAGAGGGCGTACATATGCACAACTTTTTCGGCACGTATCTCGTGGGCCCGCTTCTCACCATGAACCCCGCATTCACGCGCTATTTACTGCACCTGATCGGTGTCGAAGCGAAAACGCTCCCCTTTGAAAATGCGCTTGAAGAAGCCTATGCGGCACGCCTGAAGGAATTTGCCGATCCCGCCACCGAAATGGAAAAAGAGGGCGATAATAACCAATTAAAACTCGGATTTTTACGAAAATTCCATTGATTTTTTGCAAATACTCTTGTATAATTGAATCAGATTTCAAAACCACAGGAGGAGTTCACCATGAAAACTTTACCCGTAGCGGTACAGGTTTATTCTGTCCGCGATGACGCTGAGCGCGATTTTAAGGGCACCATGCAGAAAATCAAGGACATGGGCTATGACGGCGTTGAGCTTGCAGGCCTTTATGGCATGAAGCCGGCGGAAGTCAAGGCGATTTTGGAAGAAGTGGGCCTCGTTCCGCTTTCCGCACACGTTCCGTTCCAGGAGCTCGAAGCCGACATCGAAGGCACGGTCGCACAGTACAAGGAGATCGGCATGCAGTACATTGCCATCCCGTATCTGATGGAAGAAGATCGTCCGGGCACCGAGAAGTTCCTCAAGAACATTGAGACCTTCAAGAAGATCGGCGAAGCCTGCAAGAAAGTCGGCATCACGCTGCTTTACCACAACCACGATTTCGAGTTTGTAAAGATGCCGAACGGTCAGTATGCACTCGATTATATCTATACCGAGATTCCCGCTGACCTGCTCCAGACCGAGCTTGATATCTGCTGGGTCAAGGTCGCCGGCGAAGAGCCGGTCGATTACATCAAGAAGTACGCCGGCCGCGCACCGGTCGTCCACCTCAAGGACTTCTACAAGGAAGGTAAGCCGGCCAACATGTACGAGCTCATCGGCATTGAGACCGAGAAGAAGGAAGAAACCGGCAAGTTCGAGTTCCGTCCGGTCGGCCACGGCATGCAGGACATTCCGCCGGTGCTCGATGCAGCACTGGAAGCCGGCTCCAAGTGGGTCGTTGTCGAGCAGGATCAGTCTTATGACACCCCCGCTCTCGAAGCCGTGAAGATGAGCCGCGATTACCTCAAGGGCCTCGGCTGGTAATTTTGCTTTAAGTAAGACATAAGAATACATATTTTCAAGGCGTACTTTCTCTCCGAAAGTGCGCCTTCATTATATTCGCCTGTCAGCGAATGCTATAGTCCTTCGGACAATAAAAAGAAAAACGGCTCCCGGCGCATGAAAGCACCGTGGAGCCGCGTATGTATAAGCGAGATATTATGCGTCCTTCTTTTCCTCTTCGTCTTCCGGCGGAAGCACGGATGCGCAGTGCGGGCATTTCGTCGCGCCGATCTTCACGTCATCCATCAGGCAGTACGGGCAGGTTTTCGTGGTAGGAGCCGTTTGTTTTCCCCTCAAAATTTCCGATATTGCTGCGGTTTCCGACAGTTTTTTCTTGCAGAAGTATTGTTGAAAACCGTGAAATATGCTATACTGTTTTATACTTTTCCGAGATATACATAGGACGCTCGATGGTTTAAGGAGATGCACGCATGGCATATAAGATCTGGCTTTTTCTATGGTACTTTGTGCTTGCTTCCTTCTGCGGCTGGGTCGCAGAGGTGGGGTACATCGGCATGGTATACCGAAAATTCAAAAACCCCGGCATGCTGAACGGTCCGTACTGCCCGCAGTACGGCCTGATGATTGCGCTGCCGTGGGCGGCATTGACGGCGCTGCATTGGCAGACGTCGTTTGTTGCCACGCTGTTTTTCTGCCTGATTTCAAGCTTCCTTGTGGAATTCACGTTCGCGTGGCTGCTGCGCAAAACAACGCACATCCGCCTGCGTGATTACTCCAAATTCAAGTGGAATATCAAGGGCTACGTTTCCGTGCCCGTCGCCACCGTGCGCGGCGTGTGTTTCTCGTTCATTGTGATGTTTATCGTGCCGGTACTCACGTCACTTCTGCACTACGTCAACCGCACCGTCGGCTGGGTCATCCTCTATGCCGTCCTCGGCATCATGCTGCTCGACATCATCATCACGTCCATCACCGTGCAGCGCTTGAATCACCAGTTTAAACGCTTATCCGAACTCGGAGACCGCGTGCGCGAGGCGCGAAACGCCCTCGGCAATGCCGTCACCGGCGGCGACAGCGGCGCAGCGGAGGCCATCGATGACCTCGACCTGCAAAAGAAGCTTCAGGAAGCACAGAAGACCGCCGACGAAAACTACACGGCACTCCTCAACAAATCGAACTTCTTAAAGCGCCGCTTCATGAGCGCCTCGCCGGATATGACGAACGAGCAGTACGAAAAGGAATTAAAAGCGTACCGCATCACGACGGAAGAGCGCAAAAAGCGCTCCGCCGAACGCTGGAAGCGCAACCGCTATGAATATGAAGCTACATTCGAAAACCCAGAAGACCGCCCGTTCGCGTTCGGCATGAACTTCACAAAACTCTTCTGGATCTTCTTCATCGGCTGCCTTGCCGGTTTTGTGCTTGAAGAATGCTGGGCGTTCTTCATCGCGCACCAGATTGAGCTGCGTGTAGGCCTTGTGTACGGCCCATTCCAGCCCATTTACGGCGGCGGCGCAGCCATCATCACGCTGTGCCTGTATAAGCTCTACAAGCAGGACGACATCGTCATTTTTGTTGCCAGCGGCATCATCGGTGCGGCGTTCGAGTATCTGTGCAGTTGGGGACAGGAGATGCTGTTCGGCACCGTTTCGTGGGATTACAGCGGCACGCCGTTCAACATTGACGGCCGCACAAACTTGATGTTCGCGCTCATCTGGGGCACGCTCGGCCTTATCTGGATCAAAGAAATTTACCCCGCCATGTCGCGCATGATCGAAAAAATCCCGAAGCGCCCGGGCGCTATCCTCACCATTTTGCTCGTTGCGTTCATGCTGTTTGACGGGCTCATCTCCTGCGCCGCGCTGACCCGCGCCAACGAGCGCGCCGAGGGCATCCCCGCCACAAGCTCGTTCCAAATGTTTCTCGATAAGCACTTGGACGACAACTACCTCGCACTCGTCTACCCGAACATGCAGAAGGTCAACGAAGACGGCACGAAAAGCGAACCGCTGAAAGACACGGTAAAGAACACGTAAACGCAATCCGTCCATACTGCGGCAAAGAAATTTGAAGCTGTTTCATCACGAATTAAAAGGAATCCACCGTATCGCTTTCACACATACGGTGGATTCCTTATTTTATCGTATTATTTTCGATTCAGCGTACGCTTTCTACAAACGTTCTGAACGCTTTTCTGCCCTCTGCCGTGCATTTGTAGACGCCTGCGTTCTCCAGCACCTTTACAAACACCTTTCCCACTTCCTGCTGCAAGATGTGCTCGGCATTCGCTTCGTTCATTTCCGGGTGGTCGCGCTTCACCTGCGCTGCCCACTCCGCGTGCTTTGCAATGCTCTCCACGCTTGAAACATCGCCGTTTTTCAGCATCACATCTTTCAGGGTCTTCAGCTCGTCTTTCAGTCTGGACGGCAAAACCGCGAGACCCATAACTTCAATGAGGCCGATGTTCTCTTTCTTGATGTGATGATATTCGTCGTGCGGGTGGTATACGCCGAGCGGATACTTTTCCGTCGTAATATTGTTGCGCAGCGCAAGGTCGAGCTCGTATACGCCGTCCACACAGCGCGCAATCGGCGTGATGGTGTTGTGCGGCTCGCTGTCCGTCTCCGCAAAAATGAACGCGTCCTCGTCCGTGTAGCTTCTCCACGCTTTCAATACATGGTCGGCCGCGTCAATCAGGCGCTCCGGGTTTTTATGGCGCAAACGCAAAACAGATACTGGCCAGTTCAATATGCCCGCTTCCACATCTTCAAAGCCGTGCAGCGTGCAGTGCTCCTCCATGTTCGCGCGCGCCATCGCGAACGTATAGTGGCCGCCCTGGTAGTGGTCGTGTGTCAAAATGGAACCGCCAACGATGGGCAAATCGGCATTAGAGCCGAGGAAATAGTGCGGAAACTGCTCCACAAAATCAAACAGCTTGCGGAACGTGCTCTTGTCAATCTGCATCGGCACATGCTCGCCGCAGAACACAATGCAGTGCTCATTGTAGTACACATACGGAGAATACTGCAAAAACCAATCCGCATGGTTCACCGTGATCGGGATTGCGCGGTGGTTCTGTCTTGCCGGGTGGTTCATGCGGCCCGCATAACCGATATTCTCCTTGCACAGCATACAGGCAGGATAACCGGAAGCCTTCATTTTCTTTGCCGCAGCAATGGCCTTCGGATCTTTTTCCGGCTTTGAAAGGTTGATGGTAATATCAATCGCACCGAAACGCGGGTCGTTATACACCCACTTTAAATCGCGCGCCACACGGTCGCGGCGGATATAATTGCAGTCGCCGCAAAGCTTATAGAACCAGTCCGTCGCCTTTTCCGGGGATTCCTTGTAAAGTGCGCGAAATGTGCGGTTCACAACGGACGGGCGCGGTGTCAAAAGGCCCATCAGTTTCGTGTCAAATAAATCGCGGGACGTCGCACCGTCCTCGATGATGCCGCGCTTTACGGCTTCGTCGCAAAGACCGTCCAGCAAAAGTGCCAGGTTTTCGCTCTGCTCCGCTTCCTCATCCGCGTAATCCTCTTCACAAAGCGCCTCCAATAAACGGTTGCGCGTGTAAATCATGTCTTCCGCTTCGATGAGCCCCGTGCGCACGCCGTATTCGACAAGCGCCTTGATTTTTCCGAAAAGCATACTTTTTACCCCCGTATAACTAAAAATTCAAAAGGAGAGCGTAAAAATCAGCGCATCCTCTCTTGGTTCTGTATAAAAATTGCGGCGCACACCCGCTTCCGTAAAGCCGAGCGAACGGTACATCGCAATGGCCGGCAGGTTCGACGCCCGCACCTCCAGCGTGATGAAAACGCCGCCGTTTTCCCGCGCTTTTTCGATCAGCGCCGCCATGAGCGTTCTGCCCACACCATGACCGCGAAACTCCGGGAACACCGCAATGTTGTCCACATAGCTTTCGCCGATCACCGTGTGCATGCCGCCGTAGCCGAGCACCTCATCTTGCTGCATCGCCACCAAAAAGCACGCGGCAGGATTATCAATCTCCTCCGTCAGGCTTTTTTCGCTCCACGGTTCCGAAAAGCAAAGCTTTTCAAGCTCCGCAAGGCGCGAAACGTGCTCCGCCGTCATCGAAACAATCTGCATAAACGCTCCTTAAAAACCGAGATGCTGCTCAAACGTCTGCAATTCCTCGCAGATCTTGTCGCGGCACTTGCGGTAGGTATTTAGGTCCCCGCCGTAGGGATCGTCAATGTAATGCGGCACGTAAATTTTCTCCGCCGGCACACCCGCCTGCATCAAAATGTACGCGTGGGTTTTCGACATCGTGAAATAAACGTCCCATACATCGATTTCTTCCGGCGTAAAGCGGCGCGCAATGTGACCGCTGATGTCCACGCCGATCTCCTTGCAGGCCAGCACCGCATTTTCGCTGGGGTGCTGCCCATCGAGCGCGGAAAGACCGGCGCTTTGGCACATGATGTTCTCAAAGCCGCGCTGCTCCATTTCGCGGCGGAAAATGCCCTCCGCCATTGGGCTTCTGCACGTGTTGCCGGTGCAGACAAACAAAATTTTCATCTTTGATTATAAACCTCGAATACTTCTATTAATCGGTCGTATTTCGTCTTCCAAAATGAAAACGCTCCCGAACGACCGCTACCTATCATAGCACAGTTCGGGAGAGAATTCTACTAAGTATTCTTTAATTTTCAATGAATGACAACAAAACAACAATAATAAACAACATTGTGCCGCACAAAGCTGCTGAAAGGCGCAACCGCCTACTTCTTCCTGTAAACCAGAAAGTCAAATTTAATCTCGGTCCCGAGCACATCGAGCGCGCGCAGACGCTCTCCGCCCTCTACATCCGTCTTCCAGTAGTACGGCGTCATGGAGAACAGCGCTTCAATGTTCTCCCGCCCGTTCACCGTGATAAACTTTTGCACACACGCACGGCCGAGGTATTCAAACCCGTCGTAGGCCGTGTCATGCTCTTCGTTCTCATACGGCTTTTTGTATAAAACCTCTTTCATGCCGTACAGATGCCGCGCACCCGGCACCGCAAGGATCATTACGCCGCCCGGCTTTAGCACCCTAAAAAACTCCTCCGGCACAATAGGCGCAAAAACGTCCGTCAGCACATCTGCACTGTTTTCCGCACACGGCAGGTGAAATAAACTCGCCACCGCGAAATCGATGCCCTTATATTTGCCCGCAGCCGCTTTCACCGCGAATTTCGAGATGTCCACGCCGGAAACCGAACCGTTTTTCGCTTTGGCTTTTTCATATAAAGCCGAAGTGTAAAAGCCCTCGCCGCAGCCTGCGTCCAAAACAACGCCGTTCTCGGGCAGATATTTGTCCGTCAGCTCCGCCAGTTTGTCACGGAACGCATCGTAGTAGCCGCCGCTCAAAAACACGCGGCGCGCGTCCACCATCTGCTTTGTGTCGCCGGGAATCTTCGCGTGCATCTGCTTTACGGGCAGAAGATGCACATACCCCTGGCGCGCAATATCATAAGAATGTCCGTTTGCGCAGCGCAGCGCGCGGTCTTCTCTTTCCAACGCGCTGCCGCATGCGGGACAGCAAAATATCATCATAAACCCTTAGCCCTTCGCCTGATACCAGCTTTTACCGCTTCCGGCCTCTGCCAGCATCGGCACGCTCAGCTGCACCGCGTTTGCCATTTCTTCTTCCAGAATTTTCTTCACCGTGTCGCTTTCCGCTTCCGGGCACTCCACAATGAGTTCGTCATGCACCTGCAAAATCAGCTTTGCATCGAGCTTTTCGGCTTTCAAACGGTTGCGCACATGCACCATCGCAATCTTGATGATGTCCGCCGCCGTGCCCTGAATCGGCATGTTGCGCGCCACACGTTCACCGAACGCACGCATATTGAAATTGGAGCTTGCAAGCTCCGGCAGATAGCGTCTGCGGCCGAACAGCGTCTCCACATAGCCGTTTTTCTTCGCTTCCTCCACCACGCGCTCCATATAGTCTGCAACGCCCCTATAATTGCGCAGGTAATCGTGAATGTAGTCCTCGGCCTCACGGCGGGAAACACCGATGTCCTTTGAAAGCGAGAACGCGCCGATGCCGTACACAATGCCGAAGTTGACCGCTTTCGCGCGGCTGCGCATCTGCGGGGTCACAAGGTCTTCGGGCATATCGAACACACGCGCCGCCGTCATGGTGTGGATGTCGCGCCCAAGGCGGAAGTCCTCCTGCATCTGCGTGTCGTTTGCCACGTGCGCCAACACGCGCAGTTCAATCTGCGAATAGTCGGCGTCCACAAGCACATTTCCCTCTTTTGCGATGAAGAACCGGCGGAATTCACGCCCAAGCGGCGTGCGCACCGGGATGTTCTGCAAATTCGGCTCAGTCGAGGAAATACGCCCCGTGCGCGTTTCGGTCTGGTTGAAGCTCGAGTGAATGCGCCCGTCCGCCGTGATGGCTTTCAGCAAGCCCTCGCAGTACGTGGAACGCAGCTTCGTCAGCGTGCGGTAGCGCAAAACCTTATCAACTGCCGGATGCACGCCGCGCAGACCCTCCAGCACATCTGCGTTTGTGGAGTATCCCTTTTTCGTCTTTTTGCCGTGCGGCAGTCCGAGCTTTACGAACAGCGCTTCGCCCAGCTGCACCGGGGAGTTGATGTTGAATTCGTACCCCACGTCTTCATAAATTTCTTTCTGCAGCGCGTCCACCTGCTCAGAAAGCACCTCGCCGTAGGTTTTTATGGCCTCGCGGTCAACAAGGAAGCCGCTTTCCTCCATCTCGCCCAGAACCAAAGCAAGCGGAATTTCAATGTTCTCCAATAATTCGTGCTGGCCGTTTTCGTCGATGCCCTTTTGCAGCGCCGCACAAACAGCGGGCAGCACAGCCGCCGCCTGCACGTTCGCGTCCTCATATGCGGGCACGGCAATGCCGTATTCCGCCGCCAAACGCAGCACACCGTAATCGGAGCCCGAGGGGTTCAAAAGATACGCCGCAAGCTCCGTGTCCATCACGGCGTTTTCAAGGGAAGTCCTCAAATGCAGCGCCGTGCGGTGCAGCTTTTTCAGCGCAAACGTGTACTTTTTCGTCACCTTACTGCCGAGGAACGCCTTCAAAAACGCGTCGTCCGCATCCACGACCGCAATCGCCGGCTTGCCCGCGTCGAACTTACCGTTAAACACAAGCTGCTTTAATTCGTCGTTTTCAAACACCGGCACAAAGTACGCCGCCCCCTCGTCCTCACACCGGCCGAGCACCGCTGCGCCGTCTTTATAATTCTTCACGGGCAGCAAAACCGCTTCTTCGGCCTGTGCGCTGTTCGCCGTCGGCGCCGCGCCGGGAGTCAGGTGCAGGCGTTCCATCAGCTTAAAGAGCTCTAAACGCGTCATGATCTGCGCCGCGGCTGCGGGGTCACCCTCGCCGGGAATATAATGCGCAAGCTCCGTATCGATCGGCGCATTGCGGCGGATGGTGCCGAGGTCGTAGCTCAAAAACGCGTTGTCTTTGGAATTGATCAGCTTCGTTCTCATGCCGGGCTTGATGTCCAGCTCATCTAAATTGTCGTAAATATACTGCAAAGAGCCGAACTTGCGGATCAGCTCGCCCGCGCCCTTTTCGCCGATGCCCGCAACGCCCGGAATATTATCCGAGGTATCGCCCTGAATGGCCTTGATGTCGATAAGCTGCTTCGGCTCCACGCCGTACGTCTCTTTGATATACGCCTCATCACACAGCGTCACGGCAGACTGACCGAATTTCGTCGTTGCAAGGCGCACCGTTGTTTTCGGCGAGACAAGCTGCAGGCTGTCCCGGTCGCCGGTCGCAATCATGCACGTATTGTCCGTGTTTTCGCACGTTTCCGCAAACGTGCCGAGAATATCGTCTGCTTCCCAGCCCTCGCACGTCACGATTTTATAGCCGAGGTCGCCGAGCAGCTCCTTTAAGACCGGCATCTGCGCCGCAAGCTCCGGCGGCATGCCCTTGCGCTGCGCCTTATAACCCGCATAGGCCTTGTGGCGGAATGTCGGCGCTTTCATATCGAATGCGATGGCCACCGCGTCCGGCTCCGTTTCGTCCTTCACTTTTTCCAGAATATTCAAAAATCCGACAATACCGTTTGTAAACTCGCCGCTTTTCGTTGTCAGCAGCTTAATGCCGTAAAACGCGCGGTTTAAAATGCTGTTGCCGTCCAGTACCAAAAGCTTCACGCTGATCTTCCTTTCCGTTACGGGTCAAAAGACACGTCTTTGTTTTCTATATACACTTTCTCGAGCAATTTATCGAGGTCGCTGAGCGTTTCCAGCTCGCCCGCCATGCGCCGGAATTCCGCCGCACCGCGCAGACCGTGCATGTACCACGCCACATGCTTTCTCGCTTCGCGCATGCCGCGCCCCTCTCCCTTTGCGGCGCACAGCGCATCCATATGCTTTTTAATGACCACAATGCGCTCCGCAAGCGTCGGCGGCGGCATAATGCGCAGACCGCTGCTGAAATAGCCGTTGATCTCCCTGAAGATCCATGGATTGCCGAGCGCCCCGCGCCCGATCATCACCATGTCGCACCCGGTCTCGTTCATCATGCGCACGGCGTCCTGCACGCATTTTACGTCGCCGTTGCCGATGACGGGCACCTTCACGGCTTCCTTCACCTGACGGATAATATCCCAGTCCGCCGGCGGCTCATACATCTGTGTGCGCGTTCTGCCGTGCACGCAAATGGCGTCCACGCCCGCATCTTCGCAATATTTTGCGACCTCCACCGCGTTCACGCTGTTTTCGTCCCAGCCCTTACGAATTTTCACCGTCACGGGCAGGTCGACCGCATTTTTCACGGCACGGACAATGTCCCCACACAGCGGCGGCTTTTTCATCAGGGCGCTGCCACAGTTATTGCCCGCAATTTTCGGCACAGGGCAACCCATATTGATATCAATAACATCCGGCCCGGCCGCTGCGGCGCGCTTTGCGGCAGATGCAAAGATGAGCGGGTCGTCGCCGAACATCTGGATCGCGACGGGGTGTTCCTTTTCGCCGAGCGTGATAAGCTCCTGCGTTTTTTTATAGTTATACTGCAGCGCTCTCGTCGAGACCATTTCCGTCACGCAGTACGCTGCGCCAAACGAGCAGCAAAGCTCGCGGAACGGCCGATCGGTCGCGCCCGCCATCGGAGCCAGCGCCGCCACACCGTTCAAAGTCAGATTTCCGATTTTCATTTTTATATCCTTCTGATTTTTCTGTATTTTTAATTTTACTTATATTATAATACCGAACTGCCCCGCACATTTCAATAAAAATTCCTTAAAAATTAGAATTTGCCTTTAATCTACCCTTTATTTGTGTTATACTGGGCTTAAATATAGATGCGGGGAATCTCTCTTTTGAAAAGGCGTTACACGCCTTTCGGGAGACCCCCTAATTGGGTCTCCCGCGCAAAAACAGTCCACCGGACTGTTTGATAGCAATGCGAAGCATTGGTTTCTCCCAGTCCTGATTTTTGGGAGGCAAAAAAGTTTTCGTCGTCTGCGGACGACGACTCTGGGCTTCACCCCGAGACCCCACGACCGAACCGCAGGTTCGGTTTGACCTTCATTTGAAAAAAGGTCGATCAAAAACTTTTAACCACGCTTACAAGAAACCTCATTCTAAATTCACATACAGGAGGACATTCACTTGGATACCTCAAAATCTTATGTGCGCGATGGTCGCATCCAGCAAAAGCCGCGCGGCAATTATTTCCTCTTCTCCTTCCTTTTCGGCCTCGCTCTGGCCTTTGTCATCTTTGTGCCGTTCATGATCGTAGACGGCGGCCGCTTTCTGTTCTACGGCGATTTCAATGTGCAGCAGGTGCCGTTCTACCGCATCGCGCACGATGCCATTCGTTCCGGCAACATCGGCTGGAATCATTTAACAGACCTCGGCGTCAATTTCATCGGTTCCTATTCGTTCTACCTGCTCGGCAGCCCGTTCTTCTGGCTCACCATTCCGTTCCCGGGCGAATGGCTGCAATACCTCATGGGCCCGCTGTTCATCTTAAAGTTCGGCTGCGCCTCTCTCTCTGGCTATATCTATCTGCACCGCTATGCAAAGAATCCCAACACGGCGCTCTTAGCGTCTCTCTTATACGCTTTCTCGGGCTACTCCATCTACAACATCTTTTTCAATCATTTTCACGAAGCCATCATCGTGTTCCCTTTGCTCTTAGCCGCGCTCGATGAATACATGTACACAAAGCGCCGCGGCATTTTTGCGCTCATGGTCGCCGCCGCGTGCATCGTGAATTATTATTTCTTCGTCGGCATGGTGACATTCACGGTTATCTACTTCTTTGTGCGTCTGCTCTCCGGCAGCTGGCACATCACGGTCAAAGATTTCCTCCTGCTCGCGCTCGAAGCCGTGCTCGGCCTCGGCATCGCGTGCATTCTGCTTGTGCCAAGCGTTCTGTGCATCATTCAAAACTACCGCGTTTCCAATCCCATCAGCGGCTGGAGCGCCCTGCTTTATGACCGCAACCAGCGCTACATTCACATTTTGCAGTGTCTCTTCTTCCCGCCGGATCTTCCCGCACGCCCGAACTTCACCCCGGATTCCGAATCCAAATGGGCGTCCCTCGGCGCATGGCTGCCCATGTTCAGCATGGCCGGCGTCATCGGCTGGATGCAGCTGAAGCGCCGCAACTGGCTGGAAACGATGCTATGAGTTCTGCTCTTTTTGGCGTTTGTTCCCGGCCTCAACGCTTTGTTCCAGCTCATGAACGCGTCGTATTATGCACGCTGGTTCTATATGCTCACGCTCATGATGGCCGCCGCCACTATGATGGCGCTCGAAAACCCGCGTGTTGATTGGCGCCGCTCCTTAAAGTGGACAACGCTCATCACGCTCGCCATGACGCTCGTCATCGGCCTCATGCCCACGCTCACCAAAACGGACGGCGAGATTACCGATGTCACATTCGGTCTCGAAAAATACCCCACGCGCTTCTGGACATACGCCGCCATTGCGCTCCTCTCACTTGCACTTGTCGGCTTTGTTCTTGCATTTTATAACCGCGGCTCCCGCCCGTTCTACCGCGCTGCGTCCGTCTGCCTCAGCATCACTATCGTGCTGTATTCTGTTTTCTTCATCGCGCTCGGCAAAACACAGTCGGATTACACCTATGACCACATCATCCCCTACGCCTTAAACGGCGGCGCGGATGTCGCCATAGACGACCTGCGCGACGACAACGTCCGTACGGATTTCTACGAAAGCCTCGATAACTCCGCCATGTTCTGGGAGGTACAGTCCATTCAGGCATTCCACAGCATCGTCCCCGGCTCGCTCATGGAGTTCTACGATTCCATCGGCGTGCAGCGCGATGTCGCTTCCCGCCCGGATACCACTCACTACGGCCTGCGCGGACTGACAAGCGTCAAGTATCTTTTTGACGACGATCACGATACCGAGTATTTCGCCGGCGAAGACTACGCCGACCCCGCCATGCCGGGCTGGATGTACTACGGCAACACAAACGGCTTTGACATTTGGGAAAACGAACATTACATTCCCATGGGCTTCACCTACGACAGCTATGTCACCGAAAAAGACTACGAAAACACAAGCGAAAGCTACCGCGAGCTTTTGATGCTCAAGGGCATCGTCCTCACCGATAAGCAGGTTTCAAAATGGGGCGATATGCTTTCTCCGCTCGATACAAGCGAACTCTCCTACACCAAGGAAACCTACAAAACAGATTGCGAAAACCGCGCAAAGCTTACCTGCGATACCTTTGAATATACAAATACCGGCTTTAACGCCACCATCACAGCAAGCCGCGACGTGCCCGTGTTCTTCAGCATCCCGTATGAAAACGGCTGGTCGGCCTACGTCAACGGCGAAAAGGTCGATATTGAAAAGGTGAACGTCGGCTTCATGGCCATCCGCGTCAACGCCGGCACCAATGTCAAGATCGAGTTCAAATACCGCACGCCCGGCCTGTTCCTCGGCATGGCAATCACCGTCGTGTGCGTGCTTCTGTTCGCACTTTATATGGTACTCATGCGCACGATCTTCAAAGAAGTCCCCGTGCCGCTCACCCGCCACAATATGGTGCTGCGCCCGCTCTCCCACTATGCAAAAAAGCATGGCGCGCATTTTGAAAACAGCGGGATTATTCACATAAAACCGCGCAGTCAAACCGACCGCGCTTTGGAAAAGAAAGAAGGTTTTGATAATGACGACTGAACGTAATATTCCGGTCTTGTACCTCGTCATTCCTTGCTACAACGAGGAAGCCGTGCTGCCGGAGACCACCAAGCGTCTGACCGAAAAAATGCACACCATGATCCGCGCCGAGCAGGTCGATCCCGAAAGCCGCATTCTCTATGTCGATGACGGCAGCAAGGATAAAACCTGGGCGATTATCTCCGAATATGCTGAAGCGATTCCCTATGTGGACGGCGTAAAGCTCGCGCACAACCGCGGCCACCAAAACGCCCTGCTCGCCGGCCTCATGACCGCCATGCCGCTGTGCGACTGCGCCATCAGCATGGATGCCGACCTGCAGGATGACATTAACGTCATCGACCGCTTCGTCGAAAAATATATGGAGGGCTGCGACGTCGTCTACGGCGTGCGCAACAAGCGCGAGACCGATACGTTCTTCAAGCGCACCACCGCAGAAGGCTTTTATAAATTCATGAAGATTCTCGGCGTAGACGTCGTCTTCAATCATGCCGATTACCGCCTGATGAGCCGTCGCGCGCTCGAGGGCCTTTCCGAGTATAAGGAAGTCAACCTGTTTCTGCGCGGCATCGTGCCGCTCATCGGTTTTAAAAGCGACTATGTCTATTACGACCGCGCCGAGCGTTTCGCGGGCGAATCCAAATACCCCTTAAAAAAGATGATCTCCTTCGCGCTCGACGGCATCACGTCGTTCAGCGTAAAGCCCTTAAAGCTCATCTCCAACCTCGGCATTCTCATCTCCGTCCTCAGCATCTTCGGCCTCCTGTACGCGCTCATCTCGCACCTGTGCGGCGTCACCGTCGCGGGCTGGACAGCCATCGTCGCGTCCATCTGGCTGCTCGGCGGCCTGCAAATGCTCTGCCTCGGCGTCGTCGGCGGCTACATCGGCAAAATTTACAGCGAAGTCAAGCAGCGCCCCCGTTTCCTCATCGAAACCCACCTCAAAGCCGAACCGGAAGAAAAAGTCTTGGACGAACACTGATACGCTAACCAAACCGGATCCCGAATTGTCTCGGCAGTTCGGGATTTCTTTTCCCGCTGCTCACGACATGTTGAGTTTAAGAGGTATATTTTATGAAAAAATTCGCTTTCGGAGCTTCCAAATTTTTCCTCGGCTCCGTTTTCGGCTGCGTTTTTGTATTGCTCCTGTTTTTTACGCAATGTACATACGCCAAAAAGCAGACATTTCTGCTCTCAAATATCGCTCTGCTTCTGTTCGGCATCGCCCTTTTTGTGCTGTTTCTGTCCCTTAACCGCCTGCAACAGGTCAAGCTTTCGTGGCATCGGCCGACCGTATCGTCCGATGTGCTCATATACTGTCTGTGTCTGCTTTTATTTTCCGCACAGCTCTATATTTCCTATAACATTTATTTCGAAACCGGTTGGGACGCGGGCCTCCTTACAGAAAACGCCCGCAATCTGATGCACAAGCAGTCGGTCGATATCCGCTATTTTTCCAACTATCCCAATAATCTGCTGTACTTTTTCTTCGAGCTGTTCGTCTTCAAGCTGAATAAATATTTTAGCATTTTCTCCGATACACAGCAGGTTTTGTGTGTCATCACCGTCAACTGCGCACTCAATACGCTTTCCTGTCTGCTCGTTTATAAAACCGCCGCGCGGCTCACACGAAAGCTATACGCTTTTTTCGGCTTTTTTCTCGCGGTACTCAGCTTTGGGCTTTCCCCGTGGAACGTCATCTGCTACACAGACGCTTTAGGGCTGATTTTCCCTATCCTTACACTTTATGTATTCATTCGTCCGGCAAAACACAAATGGCTCTCCTATGTGCTTTCCGCCATCATCGGCACACTCGGGTATTTTATCAAGCCGCAGTGTTTCATTTTGCTTATCGCCGTTTTTTTGATTGAAGGTATTTACGCACTGTCCGAAAAGCACCTGTTAAAACCGCTTCTGCTCTCACTTTTGACAGTCGCCATCACCTTTTTCGCCGTTAAAGCCGGTACAGGTTTTCTGTGTTCCCACTATCACATTCAGCTCGATAACGAGCAAAGCTTCGGCATTGCACATTTCTGGATGATGGGTCTTAACCCGGAAAAAAAAGGTGTCTATTCCGCCGAAGACGTTCGCTATTCCCGTTCTTTTGTCACCGCTTCCGAGCGCACGCAGGCAAATATCGCCGTCGGCAAACAGCGTTTACAGGAAATGGGCTTTTTCGGCACGCTCAAACAGCTCGCGCAAAAAATGCTCACGCTCTATAATGACGGCACATTCGCATGGGGAAAAGAGGGAAATTTCCTTCAAACCGTTTTTGATCCGCCCAATACAAAAGCCGCGCCCTTCCTCCGCAGCATCTACTACCCCGACGGCAGCCGCTATTTGTATTTCACAACCTTCGAGCAATTCATTTGGCTCATGATCTTGCTGCTTGGCGCCGCCGGTCTGTTCAGCAGCTTCAGTCATAAGCACGCAAAAATCTTAAATATCCTGTGGCTCACTTGGATCGGCCTCACCGTCTTTGAGCTCCTGTTTGAAGTACGCGCCCGTTATTTGTACACCAACGTTCCGCTTTTCTGCGTGCTTGCAGCCGTCGGCATCGAAAATATCCGCCGCCTGTTCTGCCGCATCACCGAAAAGCTCTCTGCGCGTCTTCCCGCAAAAAAATCCGTATAACCCCATAACGCACAAGACCCCCGCTCCCGGAAAACTCCGAAAGCGGGGGTCTCTATGTTTATTCGGTTACCTTAGGCAAAAAGCGATTACATCAAGCTTCTGTACAGCTCGGCAATCTCCTCAACGGAGGTGTCGCGCGGGTTGCCCGGGCAGCAAGCATCTGCAAATGCGCTTTCTGCGAGGAACTGTACGTCCTCTTCCTTCAGGATACCCTTCAGGTTTGTCGGAATACCCACATCTTCACTCAGCTTCTTCACAGCCGCAATCGTTGCATCGGCAGCCTCTTCGGCGGTCATCGCGTCAATGCCCTCAACGCCCATGGCCTTGCCTACTGCGCGGTAACGCTCGCCTGCAACGGACTTGTTGTACTCAAGGCCGGTCGGCAGGATGATGGCGCAAGCCACGCCGTGCGGGGTGTCATACAGAGCGGAGAGACCGTGCGCCATGGAGTGTACGATGCCGAGGCCGACATTCGAGAAGCCCATGCCTGCAATGTACTGACCGAGTGCCATGCCCTCTCTGCCGGCTTCGGTGTTCTGCACCGCGCCGCGCAGGTTCTCGGAAATCAGGCGAATGGCTTCAAGATGGAACATATCGGAAATGGTGCAGGCGCCCTTCGTGATGTAGCCCTCAATGGCGTGGGTCAAAGCGTCCATACCGGTCGCAGCGGTCAGACCCTTCGGCATGGAGGACATCATATCCGGGTCAACAACCGCAATCTCCGGGATGTCGTTCGTGTCTACGCAGACGAACTTTCTCTTCTTCTCCACGTCGGTGATAACGTAGTTGATTGTCACTTCCGCAGCGGTACCGGCAGTGGTCGGCACAGCAATGGTGAACACCGCGTGCTTCTTCGTCGGCGCAACGCCCTCCAGAGAGCGAACGTCTGCGAACTCCGGGTTCTCAATGATGATGCCGATGGCCTTTGCGGTATCCATGGAGGAGCCGCCGCCAATGGTCACGATGCAGTCTGCGCCGGAAACCTTGAAGGCCTCAACACCGTGCTGTACGTTCTCAATCGTCGGGTTCGGCTTGATCTCGCTGTAAACGGAATACGGGAAGCCGGCCTTGTCCAGAAGATCCGTCACCTTCTGCGTAACGCCGAACTTCAAAAGGTCCGGGTCCGAGCAAACAAAAGCTTTTTTGTAGCCGCGCGCCTGAAGCTCCTCCGGAATCTTCTCAATCGCGCCCTTGCCGTGATAAGAAATTGTGTTCAATACGATTCTGCTGACCATAAAAAACATCTCCTAATCCCCAATACGGGAAATTTTTAACTAAGTTAATTATACACCTGTCCGCACAGATTGTTTGTAACAAAACTGTAAATATCAGTTCAAAAATTCTTCGTTCAGTTCCACGCCGAATTCCTTCGCGATAGCTCTCAAATTGTCGTCTGTAATGGTCTGGCGAATTTTACCGCCGCCCGCCGTAATAGCAAGCATATAAATTTGCGCCGCCTTCTCGATCGTGTGCATGAGGCCAAACGTAATGTCGTAATCCGGTCCGGAAACGAACAAGCCGTGGTGCGCCCAAACGGCCGCGTCATATTTTTTCATCAGCTCGCTCGTCGCCATCGCAATGTCCGCGCCGCCCGGCACCATCCACGGCACCACGCCCACGCCGCCGGGGAACACCACCGGGCACTCCGTGGCGCTCTGCCATAAAGCACGCGTAAAGTCGCGCGCCGTCAGCGGCATGATGTACGTCATCGCGATGAGATTCGGCGTGTGCGCGTGGTAAATAACACGGTAAGCGCCGTTCGTCGCCGCCTTGCGCACACTGTGGTTCATAAAGTGGCTCGGGAATTCGCTCGTCGGACGCGCGCCGTTCTCAAGGCCCCACACAATGCGCCAGCTGTCGCCCGCATCGTTGATCTCTACAATACCGATGTTGTGCTCCGGGTCATCCTGCACATTGCGCAAAAACTTGCCGCTGCCCGTCGTGATGAAATATTCGCCCTTTAAGTTATCCGCCTGCACGCCCATGCTGTTCCACTCGCGCGGCGCGGTGAAAAACGGGCGGCACTGCTCCACTTCCTCCGGCTTCATGCGGTAGGTCAGGTTACCGCCGTTTCGCTCGTGCCAGCCCTGCTCCCAGCCATCCGTGCACATGCGGATAAAACCGCGTACCGCGGGAATTTCCGTCATCATTTTATATACCTCCTCAGCGCTTTAAAAGCACTTCGTTTTCGTATTTTTTAATTTCAGAAAGCCACGCCATGTCGTCTGCGGGGACATTCTGCTCCTTGCAGTATTCCGCCCAAACGTCGCCGAACGGCATCGTTTTCAACTCCTCCGCGCGGATCATCAAAGACGTGAAGTCCTGCTCGTTCTGCAGCTTCGTCAGCTCCTCTGTCGGCTGCAACAGCGCGAACAACAGCGCCTTCTGTACATTGCGGAAGCCCGTCACCCACGCGCCGATACGGTTGATGGACGCGTCAAAGTAATCGAGCGCAATCTTAACACGACCCGAAAGCCCGCCGCAGCGCACGATCTCCTTCGCAATCTCCTTTGTCTCGTCGTCAAACAGCACCACGTGGTCGCTGTCCCAGCGCACGCCGCGCGTGATGTGCAGCGCAATCTCCGGGAAGAACGTCAGCATCGCCGGAATTTTATCGGATACGACCTCCGTCGGGTGGTAGTGGCCGTTATCGAGCAGCGGGATGCACTTATCTTTATTCATCGCCGCATAACTCAGCGCAAATTCCGCACTGCCCACCGTGTACGCCTCCACCCCGATACCGAACACCTTCGATTCCACACACGGCTTTACAAGGTTAAAATCGTACGGCTCAGAGAGAATCTCATCGAGAGACTCTTTATACAGCATGCGCGGCGTCATGCGGTCGGCGGGAATATCTTTCAGTCCGTCGCCCGTCCAGATGTTCATGATGCACGGCTGACCGAGCTCCTCCGCCAGATACTGCGAAATGCGGATACACGCCTTGCCGTGCTCCACCCAGAATTTGCGCGTCTCCGGGTTCGGGCTCGAGAGCGTCAGCGGGTCACACTTCGGGTGCGAAAAATACGTCGGGTTAAAGTCACATCCCAGCCCGCGCTCCTTACAGAACTTCACCCACGGCGCAAAGTGCTTCGGCTCCAGCTTATCTCTGTCCACCCAGCCGCCGTTTTCTTCGGTGAAGATCGCGTAGCTCGCGTGTAAATTCAGCTTCTTCGTGCCGGGGCAAAGGCGCAGCACCTCGTCGATGTCCGCCATCAGCTCCTCCGGCGTGCGCGCACGGCCGGGGTAGTTGCCCGTCGTCTGAATGCCGCCCGTCAGCGGGGCATTCGGGTCGCCGTCAAAGCCGCGCACGTCGTCGCCTTGCCAGCAGTGCAGAGAGACCGGCACGCTTTTCAGCGTGTTGATGGCAGCGTCGGCGTCCACACCGCGCTCAGCATAGCGCTTTTTTGCCGCCTCATACTGTGTCATATCGTTCATCCTTTCCTAAGCGTATTGATTTTTGTTAAAATGCGGTCTGCCGTCTCGTCTTTTGAGAGCATCGGCAACTCCTCTGTTTCGTCTTTTGTCAGCAGCGTCACCACGTTCGTATCGCCCGCAAAGCCCGCACCCTTCGTGCGCAGGCTGTTCGCCGCGATCATATCGAGGTTCTTGCACTCGAGCTTTCCACGCGCGTTTTCAATGAGATTCTCGGTCTCCATCGCAAAGCCGCAGAGGAACTGCCCCGCGGGCTTGTGCGCGCCAAGGTACGCCAGAATGTCCTGCGTGCGCTCAAGCTCAATGCTCATGCCGCCGTCGTGCTTTTTGATTTTCTCCTCGGCGACCGTTTTCGGGCGGTAATCCGCCACCGCCGCCGCTTTGATGATGACGTCCATCTTCGGCGCACGGCTCGTCACCGCGTTGAACATGTCTTCTGCAGATTCCGCTTTCACCACCGTCACAAACGGGGGCGGTTCCACGGTCATGTTCGCGCAGACGAGCGTCACGTCCGCACCGCGCATCGCCGCACGGCGTGCAAGCGCGCAGCCCATTTTACCCGTCGAATGGTTCGTGATGAACCGCACAGGGTCAATCTTCTCCGCCGTTGCGCCCGCCGTCACGAGGATTTTCTGCCCCGCAAGATCTTTCTCCGCACCGATCGTCTGCATGATCCAGTCAAACAGCGTTTTTTCGGAAGGCATCTTGCCCGCGCCTATATCACCGCAAGCCAAATACCCGCTGTCCGGCTCGATCACCGTGTACCCGAAGCGTCTCAGTTTTGCAAGATTATCCTGCACAATGGGGTTCAAGAACATATTCGTGTTCATCGCAGGCGAAATCAAAATCGGGCAGCGGCACGCCATCACGGTCGTCGTCAGCATGTCGTCCGCAATGCCGTTCGCAATTTTGCCGATGACATTCGCGCTCGCGGGGGCGATGAGCACAATGTCCGCGCGCTTTGCCAGCGCAACGTGCTCCACGCTGTACTGAAAATTGCGGTCGAACGTATCGATGAGGCACTTGTTGCCCGTCAAAGTCTCAAATGTAATGGGGTTGATAAAATTCGTGGCGTTCTGCGTCATCAGCACCGTAATATCCGCGTGCTGCTTTTTCAGCATACTCGCAAGCCCCGCAATTTTGTACGCCGCAATGCTGCCCGTCACGCCCAGTAAAACCGTTTTACCTTTCAGCATTTTATCGTCCTTTCCGTTTTGTTTTTACTCTATTATAATACACTTTTCAGGGTTCGTAAATTTTAATTTCAAAGCTGTCCCGTATCACGTCGCGCGCCTGCTGTACGCTCGCAAGCTCGCCGTCCGCGATCATCTGCACGATGAGATTACCGATGGCCGTGCCCTCTGTCGGGCCCGCATATACAGGTAATTTGCAAGCTTTCGCCGTGAGTTTATTCAAATATTCGTCCCGGCTGCCGCCGCCGACGATATTTAAACTCGTATATACTTTGCCCGTCAGCTTTTCAAGTGCCTTTATCGTCTCGGCGTAGCTTTCCGCCAGACTGTGGTATACACAGGAGAGCATCTCCGGCACCGTCGGTTCTTTGAAGCCCTGCTTCATAAGCTCGTTTTTCACCGCCGCACACATGTTTTTCGGCGCCAAAAAGCACTCTGCGTTCACGTCCACACGGCCCTTATAGTCCGCCGCGCTCTGCGCAAGCTCCGTCAACTTATCAAAGCTGTTCTCGTCTCCAAGCTCATGCCGCATATTCTGCAGCATCCAAAGGCCCATGATGTTTTTCAAATACCGATAGCGGTACTCATACCCGCCCTCGTTCGTAAAATTCTGCGCACGGCTCTCGTCGTTCGTCACCGGCGCTTTCAGCTCCACGCCAATGAGGCTCCACGTGCCGCTCGAAAGGAACACCGCGTTCTCATCCTTCGCCGGCACCGCCAAAAACGCGGAAGCCGTGTCATGCGAAGCCGCAAGCCGCACCGTCAAATCAAAGCCGACCTTCTCCTTCGCGCGCTCCGTCAGCCCGCCGAGCGCTTCACCCGGCTTGTGCAGCGCGCCGAAGATTTTCTCCGGCAAACCCATCCGCGCTATGATCTCCTTGTCCCATGTTTTATGTTCTGCCGAGACCATTGCCGTCGTGCTTGCGTTCGTGTATTCGTTCACGGCCACGCCCGAAAGCCTGTATGCCAGATAATCCGGGATCATCAAAAGCTTTTCGGCCTTTTCAAATACATCCGGCATTTCTTTTTTCTGCGCCGCCAGCTGATACACCGTGTTGAACTTCTGCATCTGAATGCCCGTTCTTCCGTACAGCCACGCAAACGGCACCGTTTTTTCCAACTCGTCCGGCACCGTCTCCGTGCGGCTGTCGCGGTACGCCACCGCCGGACAGATGCGTTCTCCGTTTTTACCGAGCAAAACATAATCCACTGCCCACGTGTCCACCGCCACGCTCTCGGGCGCAGTCTCACACGCCGCAATGCCGTCTATCACTTCGCTTTCAAGGCGGTCAATGTCCCAGTACAAACGGCCGTTTTGGTCTTCCGCCCCGTTTTTAAAACGGTAGATTTCTTTCAGCTTCAGTTTTCCGTCCTCGAGCCACCCCAAAATGTGCCGCCCGCTTGAAGCCCCAATGTCCACCGCCAAATACGTTTTCATATAAGCCCTCCGTTTTTTCGTTTACAGCAATAGTATAGCAGGAATGGTGTTCAAAAATAAGGACGTTGTTTTCACTTAAAACTATCTTTATTTTAACTTTTCTTCTGCCGCACAGAATTTTCTCCCGCCAAACTGCACAAATCCGCGCTTCACTTTTCGGCACACAGTAAAAGAATTCCGCCGAAATAGGTTGACAATCCAAGGCTTTCAAGCTAAAATGAACACATAAATTGTACATACAACTTCTGAGGAGAGATCAGGTCTATGGCAAAACAGGCAAAACTCACCATTGAAAAAGATTTCCAAATTTCTAAAATCGATAAGCGCATCTACGGCTCGTTCATCGAGCACCTCGGCCGTGCAGTATACGGCGGCATCTGGCAGCCGGGCCACCCCACTGCCGATGAAGACGGCTTCCGCCGCGACGTACTCGACCTCGTGCGCGAGCTGCAAGTGCCGATCGTCCGTTACCCCGGCGGCAACTTCGTCTCCAATTTCTACTGGGAAGACAGCGTGGGCCCCGTAGAAGACCGCCCGAAGCGTCTTGAGCTTGCATGGCGCAGCACAGAGCCGAACTATATCGGCATCAACGAGTTCGCAAAGTGGGCGAAAAAAGCCGACACGCAGATCATGCAGGCCGTCAACCTCGGCACACGCGGCATTGAAGCAGCGTGCAACCTGCTCGAATACTGCAACCACCCGTCCGGCACCAAATACAGCGACCTGCGCATCAAGCACGGCGTCAAAGACCCGCACAACATCAAGGTCTGGTGCCTCGGCAACGAAATGGACGGCCCGTGGCAAACCGGCCACAAGACCGCCGACGAATACGGCCACCTTGCCGATGAGACCGCCAAAGCCATGAAGCAGATTGACCCGTCCATCGAGCTCGTGCTCTGCGGCAGCTCCAGCACGGGCATGCCCACATTCCCGGAGTGGGAAAACACCGCGCTCTCTTGGGCGTATGACAGCGTCGATTACATCTCCCTGCACCAGTACTACGGCAACCGCTTCAACGATACCGCAAACTTCCTCGCCCAGAGCGACGACATGGATCACTTCATCCGTACCGTCATCGCCACGTGCGATTTCGTCAAAGCGAAGAAGCGCGCAAAGAAAAACATCAACCTCAGCTTCGACGAATGGAACGTCTGGTTCCACGCCGATGCCACCGATGCCGACACCATGAAGAACCGCCCGTGGCAGATCGCGCCGCACCTGCTCGAAGACCACTACGATTTTGAAGACGCCCTGCTCGTCGGCCTCATGCTCATCACGCTGATGAAGCACTCCGACCGTGTAAAAATGGCGTGCATGGCACAGCTCGTCAACGTCATCGCACCCATTATGACCGAAGAAAACGGCCCCGCATGGTGCCAGACGATTTATTATCCGCTGCTCCACGCCTCCAAATACGGCCGCGGCATTGCGCTCCAGCCGGTGCTCACCTCCACAAAGCACGATACCATCGATTTCACCGATGTCACCGACGTCGAGTCCATCGCCGTGTGGAACGACGAAAAGGACGAAGTTACCGTCTTCGCCGTCAACCGCAGCCTGACGGATGACATCGTCCTCGACCTCGACCTGCGCTCCTTCGGCGATTACCGCCTCGCAGAGCACATCGTCCTTGAAAACCCGGATATGAAGGCCGTCAACACCGCCGAGCACAGCGCCGTCACCCCGAAGCTCCATACGGATAGAACCGAAAAAGATGGCAATTTCTATAAAGCGAACCTCACGAAAACCTCGTGGAATGTTTTGAGATTCGTGAAATAAACCGAGCTTCCGAAAAGCGTAGTTAAAAGTTTCGCCCGCCTTTTCAAAGGCGACAAATTCTTAGAAATAAAGCAGCGCCGCACCCTCGTTTTCCTCATCGAGCGTGCGGCGTTATTTTATGCGTACTAACCTCTCTGCCTCAACCGATACTCCCTTGGTGTCACGCCGTACATTTCCGAAAACGCCCTGTAAAAATAGCTCGTGTTCTCATACCCCACCGCCATGATAATATCGCTCACGGAAAGCTTCGTGCCGGAAAGCAGCGCCGCCGCTTTCTCCATTCGCTTGCGCCGCAAAAGCGATTTAAACGTGAACCCCGTCGTGCTGTGTACCGCCGCGCTGAGGTACGAAATCGTCACACCGTACTTTTCCGCAATGTCCGTCAAGCTCGCCGTGCGGTAATTTTCTTCAATCTCCCGCAGTGCCGTCATCACAAGTGCGCTGTGATCGCCCTCGTTTTCGCTCGCCGCCAGCTTATCCGTGCAGTTCAAAAGCTCCAAAAACAGCAGCGCCATCGTGTTCTGCGTAATGCGTCTGCGGTTTTTCGTGTCGTTCACAAGCGTCCAAACGAGGTTTTCAACGAGATTCTGCACCGGCAGCACATCCGCAACTCTAAACAGTAAAAAATCCGAGCCCCCCGCGCGGCTGATGCTGTTCGCGATGAACCGCCCAAGCGCGTTGTCCGCGCCGATGCGCTCCAACGCCGTATCAAAGAACTGCGGCAGCACAATGAAATTCACCGCAATGTCCTCATATTCCGCACGTTCTATCTCATGCGAAGCGCCGCGCCCCAGAAACAGCAGCTCGCCCGCATGGACGGTGATGGGCTCGCCGCCGTTGATGCGGTGCACCGTCTTGCCGGAGCACATGTACATGATTTCAATATAGCTGTGCGCGTGTCTGGGGAACGGTGCAAACCGCGTGTGCGCGCGCACGGAGATGAGCCGCCCGCGCTCCAAAAGCTTCTCGCTGTCCACCGTAAACACCGCCCGCGCCGTGTACGCCGCCTTGTCCACCGCGCCGCCGTCCAAAATGCGCTGTTCCTCCGGCGTGATGACCCGTAGCCTGCGCATGAGTTCCTCGGTCATTTAGAGGATCAGCTCGCTTTCGTAGTATTTTTCCTGAAAATCGAGAATTTTCAGGATTTTCTCCGCCGTGTAAACGCCGGTCTTTTCCGCCGCCACCCACTTGTCTTCCACGTCGTTAAAGCGATGCACCACCGCGATCACCACGCCGTCAAAGGTTTTAAGCGGCTCCGCTGGACCCAAAATGTACACGTCCTGCTCGGCGTTATCCCCCGCCATCACGCCCGGCACATAGCCGTAGTTCACGGGGTAGATCATCTCCGGATAGCGCGGGTGCGCAGAGCCAAGCGGCCTGTCCGTCACGCAGTGCACGGGCTTTCCGAGCACATTTTTGTAATCCTCCCGCGTCCTGTGCAGCGCATTTAGGCGCGCATCTTCTTTTTCCTGCCACGCTTCGCGGGTAAGCTTCTCTCCGTCCGCCGTAATCTCTTTCACGCCGTTGTTTTCAAAAATCATCGCCGCAGCGCTTTCCACCGCTTCCGTACGCTCGGTGGAAAATTCACCGAAGTCCGTCACGACTTCCACCGTATCACCCTTTTCGGTGCAGATCACCGTGCCGTATTCGTTTTTATATTTCTTGTGCACCGCGCGCCAGCCGTTCGCCGAAGGCATCATCAAAAGCGTCGGTGTCTTTTTCTCCTTAAAAATCATGCGTTTTCCTCGCTAAAATTCAAGATGAGCTCCACCGGGCAATGGTCGCTGCCCATCACGTCGGAGAGGATCTTGCTGTCCGCCAAATTCTTTTTCAGCTCCTCCGTGATGAGGAAATAGTCAATGCGCCAGCCGACGTTCTTTTCTCTTGCCTTGCCCATATACGACCACCAGGAATACGCGTCCTTTGCATCGGGGTACAATTCGCGGAACGAATCCACAAAACCCGCCGCGAGCAGTTCGGAAAACTTCCCTCTTTCTTCATACGAAAATCCCGCGCTGCCGATGTTCGGCTTTGCGTTTTTGATGTCGATGCGCCTGTGTGCCACATTCATGTCGCCGCACACAATAACCGGCTTCGTTTCGTGCAGCCTTTCGAGATACGCACGGAACTTATCCTCAAACGCCATGCGAAAATCAATGCGCACAAGCTCTTTTTGAGCGTTCGGCGTGTACACGGTAACAAGGTAAAACTCCGGGAATTCCGCGCAGATCACGCGCCCCTCGCAGTCAAACTGTTCGTCGCCGATGCCATACGTCACATTAAGCGGCTCTGTTTTTGTAAAGATCGCCGTGCCGGCATACCCTTTTTTCTCGGCAGAGTTCCAGAATTCCGTGTACCCCGCAAAATCAAAATCCGCCTGCTCGCGCTGCATTTTCGTTTCCTGCAAGCAGATAACATCGGGGCCTTCCGCCGCTAAAAAGTCATTAAAGCCCTTTGTCATGCAGGCGCGCAACCCGTTTACGTTCCAAGAAATCAACTTCAAAGCAAAATCACTTCCAATTTCAAATTAAATATGGTATACTGAATTTTACGAACGGTCTTTCTTCCCGAAAGACCTCTATGAAAGGAGTTATTCGGTATGCAGAATCCTATTGTTACTTTCGAGACCACCCGCGGCACCATCAAGGCGGAGCTTTACCCCGAGATTGCGCCGAACACGGTCAACAACTTTATTTCCCTCATTCAGAAGGGCTTTTATGACGGCACCATCTTCCACCGCGTCATCCCCGGCTTCATGATCCAGGGCGGCGACCCGGAAGGCACCGGCATGGGCGGCCCCGGCTACGGCATCAAGGGTGAGTTCGCTATGAACGGCTTCAAGAACGACCTGAAGCACACCACCGGCGTACTCTCCATGGCAAGAAGCCAGCGCCCGAACAGCGCAGGCAGCCAGTTCTTCATCATGGTCGATGACGCTCCGCATCTCGACGGCCAGTATGCCGCATTCGGCAAGGTCACCGAGGGCATCGATGTCGCACAGGCCATCGTTTCCTCCCCGCGCGATTGGTCCGACCGCCCGCGCGAAGATCAGGTCATGACGAAAGTCACCGTCGAAACCTTCGGCGTTGATTACGACGAGCCCGTCACCGGCCCCGAGCGCGGCTGATTTTAACCGCAAACGTTAAAACCGAACACACAGAAACCGTACCTTTTCAGGTGCGGTTTTTTATTTTACTCTACCCTTGCCAATACAAGTGAACATTCTTCTGTTTTCTTGTCGCCGTAGCGGAACGCCCCGTGCAGCACGCTTTCCGCGTCGCGGCACTTTTCTGCGCTCGCACCGTACAGCTCGGCGATCACCTCGCCTTTTTGTACCGCATCGCCCACCGTCTTTTTCAGCACGATGCCCGCGCCGTAGTCGAGCATATCGTCGGCCTTCTCGCGTCCGGCGCCGAGCCGCACGCTTGCCATGCCCACCTGCTCCGCGTTGATATGCACCACATACCCGCTGCGCGGCGCGCACACGTCTTTTTTCACCGGCGAAAGCGCAAACCGCTCGGGTTCTCTCAAGTACCGCACATCCGCGCCCTGCGCCTCGGCCATTTCGCAGAATTTCTCAAACGCTTTGCCCGTCTCCAGTGCCGTTTTCGCTTTCTTCCGCGCGAGTTCAAGGCTCTCCGCCTGCTCGCCGAGCCAGATCATGTTTGCCGCAAGCTCCAAACACTCTTCCGTAAGGTCTTCCGGCCCGCGTCCGTGCAGCGTCTCCAAAACTTCCAGCACCTCCAAGGTGTTGCCCACGGCGTGCCCAAGCGGCCTGTCCATATCGGTGATGAGCGCCGCCGCGCGCCTGCCGGAAAGCTTCGCGATCTCCACCATTTCCTCGGCGAGCGTAATCGCGTCCTCCGTTGTCTTCATAAATGCGCCGCTGCCCGTCTTCACGTCCAGCAAAATCCGCTCTGCGCCGGAAGCGATCTTCTTGCTCATGATGCTCGAAGCGATGAGCGGCACGCTCTCCACCGTCCCGGTCACGTCGCGCAGCGCGTAAAGCTTCTTGTCCGCCGGGCACAGCTCGCCCGTCTGTCCGATCATCGCGCACCCGATCTTATTGATCTGCGCTGTAAATTCCTCCGGAGAAAGATCGATCCGCATACCGGGTATGCTCTCCAGCTTATCCGCCGTGCCGCCCGTGTGTCCAAGCCCGCGGCCGCTCATCTTGGCAATCTTCACCCCGCACGCCGCGCAAACAGGCACAATAACCATGCTCGTCTTGTCACCCACGCCGCCCGTGGAATGCTTATCCACCGTCACGCCGTGTATCGCGGAAAGGTCGGCCATGTCGCCGGAATGCGCCATCGCCAAGGTCAGCTCCGCCGTCTCCTCGTGCGTCATGCCGTTTAAATAAATCGCCATCAAAAGCGCCGAAAGCTGATAGTCCGGGATACTCCCGTCTGTGCACCCGCGCACAAAATATTCAATCTCGTCCTTTGTCAGCGTCCCGCCGTCCCGCTTTTTGCGGATAATGTCCAAAATATGCAGCACAAAAATCACCGCCTTTTTTACCGCTTCGCTTTTTCGCCCAGAACGTCTCTCGGCGAAAAGCTCTGCGGCAGCAAATCCTTTAATGTGTAAACCTTTTCTTCACCGGGCTTTGCAAGAATGATCACAAACGCGTCCCCGCAAAACTCCCGCATCACCTGCCTGCACACGCCGCACGGTGCGCAGAAGTCTTCGGGCTCCTCGCCCGCCTTGCCGCCCGCGATTGCAACAGCGACGAAATCTCGCTCGCCCTTTGCAATCGCCGTAAAAAACGCCGTGCGCTCCGCACAGTTCGTCGGCGTAAACGCAGCGTTTTCAATGTTCACGCCCGTGTATATTTCACCGCTTTTCGCAAGCAGCGCCGCGCCCACCGCAAAGCCGGAGTACGGGCAGTACGCCTTTTTCCGCACATCAAGCGCCGCTCCCGAAAGCTTTTTTATGACCTCATTTGTCATGTCCGTCCACCGCCTCAGAGGCAACCGTCAGCGCTACCTCCATCATCTGCGTGAAGGTCTTCTGTCTCTCTTCGCTCGAGGTCGATTCCCCCTTCAGCGGCAAGTCGGATACCGTCGTGATAGAAAGCGCCTGCTTGCCCGCGCGCGCCGCCGTCATATACAGCGCCGCCGTCTCCATTTCCACGGCCAGAACGCCCATTTTTTTCCATTCGGCGGTCTCATTTTCACAGTCGCCGTAGAAAATATCGCTCGTCACCACGTTGCCGACGCGATAACGTAAGTTCTTCTCCCGCGCCGTCTGCACCGCTTTTTCAAGCAGTTCAAAGCTCGCCGTCGGCGCAAATGTGCCCGGCAAACGGTACTGGTGCGCAAAGTTCGAGTCCGTGCACGCGCCCATCGCCAATACTAAATCGCGCAGCTCCACGCCGTCCGCAATGCCGCCCGCCGTACCGATACGAATGATCGCTTCCACATCGTAGCAATGATACAGCTCGTAGCTGTATATGCCCATAGAAGGCATACCCATGCCGCTGCCCATTACGGAAACACGCTTGCCGTTATACAAGCCCGTATAACCCAGCATTCCGCGCACCGTATTAAAGCACACGGCATTTTCCAAAAACGTCTCCGCAATGAATTTCGCCCTGAGCGGGTCTCCCGGCATCAAAACCACCTTTGCAATATCGCCCTTTTTTGCTTCGTTATGCGGTGTCATAAAATTTTCCTCCCGAATTCAAATTTCAAATCATGCAAAATGCGTTTCGCCGTCTTTATAATAAACCTCACTGCATTCCGGCGTCTCAAAAACGCGCACTAAGCCCTCAAAGCTTTCCACCGTCTGGTGCTCGAAAAGCTCTTCCCGCGGCAGCCAGAACGCATCGCCTTCTTCGGAGCCGTGCAGCTCGCCCGTAAATTTATCCGCGCGGAACAAAAACACAATGTACCGCACGCCGTTATCAAGCCAGAACTGCTTCACACCGCACAGCGTCGGGTTTTCGATCGTCAGCCCGGTCTCTTCACGGATTTCGCGAATGACCGATGCCGTGATGGATTCCCCCGCTTCCACGTGCCCGCCCGGGTAAACGATACCCGACCAGTTCGGGTCAAGACGGTTCTGCACGAGTACGTTGCCCTTGCCGTCCTCCACCATGCACATGTTTGTCAGCTCCACCGTTTCTTTTCTGCCCATTTTTCTCACTCCCCAAATAACACAATGCCGCGCAGAACAAACCCTCATTTCCTGCGCGGCACCGTTATTATTAGAATTTACACAATGCCCGCTTTTGTGATGGTCTCAAGCTCCGCACGCGTCGGCAGACCCTCATTGTCGCCCCGGTGTGTAATCTGTATCGAGCCGATTACCGTGCCGCGCGCCGCAGCCTCCTGCAAGGACATACCCTCCGCCACAGCGGAGAGGACGCCCGCCGCAAAGCCGTCGCCCGCGCCAACCGTGTCCACAATTCTTTTCACCGGGAATGCCGGCACCGTGCCGTGCTCGCCGCCCGTGGACCAGTACGCGCCCTTGTCGCCCAGCTTCACAATCACGCTGTCTACACCGCGCTCGTGGTAAAACGCCGCAATACCCTCCGGCGTGTCACGCTTTGTGAGAATTTTGCCCTCACTAAGGCCCGGCAAAACGAGGTCTGCTTCCTGTGCGAGGCTGTTCAGCGTGCGCACCATCTCTTTTTCGTCCTTCCAAAGCTGCGGGCGCAGGTTCGGGTCAAACGAAATAAACATATCCAGCGCCTTCGCGCGGCTCATCAATCGTTTCACCGCGTCCAATGCCGACTTCGACACCGCCGGAAAAATACCCGTCACGTGCAGAAAATCACATCCATATAAGTCGAGCTTATCGATGTCATGCGTCGAGATCTGCGAAGCCGCGCTGTTCCGTCTGAAATACGCGATCTTCGGGTCGCCCGCCTCGGTCCTGCCTTTCATCATAAACCCGGTCGAAGCCGTGTCCGTCACGGTCACAAGCGCGTCGGAAACGTGGTTGCCTTTCATGCTCTTTAAAATGCGTTTGCCCACCGGGTCGTCGCCGAGGCGCGTGCAGTACAGCGCTTCATGGTCAAGGCGAGAAAGTCCCACCGCCACGTTATATTCCGCACCGGCCACAGCCGCCGAAAAGTGTGTCACATCCTCCAGCTCGCCAAGCTCCTCCGCAACGAAAAGTCCCATCGGCTCGCCGACCAGCACAATGCGCCCGCGCACCTCGTCCTCCGGCTCTTCCGCAGCTTTCTGCAGTTCAGCTTCGTCTACAAACTCCATCTTCATAGCGTTTCCCCTTTTAAACCGTCGTCTTCACCACCGTGCAGTGGCCATTAATCTTAATTTTGCCGCTGCCGGCCGGTACAAACAGGCTGTCCGTCGGCTTGAACTCCACTTCGTTCTCGCTGCCGACAACCTTGCCGCTGCCCTCCGTCACAACAAGCGACGCAAACGAATCGCCCGTCACATCAATTTCGACTTCGCCGTCTACAACATATTTCTCCGTCGTAAAGTACGGGCAGGAAGCCAGCGCGCACTTTGTGCCTCCGGGAATCTCCTCCGGCTTACCCTGCTTGTCGGACGTGTCGCTCGGGGTCAGCTTGGAAACGTCAATGGCCTTATCAATGTGCAACTCGCGCAGCTTGCCGTCCGCGCCGCGGCGGCCGTAGTCGTACACGCGGTATGTCGTGTTGGAATTCTGCTGAATTTCGCAAATGAGAATTCCCGCGCCGATTGCGTGGATCGTACCGGACTGAATGAAGAACACGTCGCCCTTCTTCACGTCGGCCTTGTAGAGCACATCCGTCAGCGTGTTGTCTTCAATGCGCTTTTTGAATTCCTCTTTCGTCAGCGCACGGTTCACGCCGAAGTACAGCGAAGCGCCCGGCTCGCAGTCCACAACGTACCACATCTCGGTCTTGCCGTATTCGCCCTCCACGCGCAGCGCATATTCGTCGCTCGGGTGCACCTGCACGGAAAGCGGCTGCTTCGCATCGATGAACTTGATAAGCACCGGGAACTCCTTAAACTTCGCACCGTTCACACCGAGCGCCTTCGCACCGACTTTTTCCAAATACTCGCCGAACTTCAGCCCGTCGTATTCACCGCCGTCTATCACGCTCTGGCCCGCCGGGTGCGTAGAAAGCTCCCAGCTCTCCGCAACCTTTTCATAGTCGCACTTTTTGCCGTAAACGTCGCGCAGCTTTGTGCCGCCCCACAGATAGTCCTTAAATGCCGGGGATAATTTCTCAATCTTCATATTCATTCGATCCTTTCAAACTGTTTTATATCAAAATTTATCGTCTTGTCGATTCTTTCTCGTGCAGCGGCATATCGAGCACAAGCGGCTGCTCCGGGTCGCTGCTGCGCAGCATGTGGATGAGCTTATTCGCCGCGGCTCTGCCCATCTCCACCTTCGGGTGCACAAAAGAGGTAATCTTCACCGGCGAGTATTCCGAAATGCTCGAGTCGTCAAACCCGATGACGAGCACATCCTCGGGCACGCGCACATTGTGCTTCTGTAAGAGGTCAATCACCCCATACGCAATCTGGTCGTTGTAGCACACAATGCCGTCACACCCGCGCAGGCGCTCAAACATGTAGTCGCTGTTGTCGGGGCGAAAAAGCCTGCTGCGCTCGGCCGTCGTGTACCAAACCACATTGTCGTCGCCAAGGACGCATCCGTTGTGGATAAGCCCCTCGGAAAAGCCCGCGTAGCGCCCGTGGCCCTGCATGTCGTCAGATTTAAACACGCCGCCGATACGTCTGCACCCCTTTTCAATCAAGAGGTCGACCGCCTGCAAGCCGGCCTTGCGGTCGTCCGTCACTACGTAAACGGAATCGGGTAAATCGCGGTAATAGCTGTTGAAAAACACCACCGGCACGCCCATTTTTTCAAGCCTGCGGTAAAGCTCCACGTTCGGGTTCGGGAACGCCGTCTTCGTGCCCTCCACAATCACTCCGTCCACGCGGCGGGAGATGAGCGACTGCAAAATACGCGCTTCCTCCTCCACGTGGTTGTTCGTCACATTCAGGGTCAAATCATAGCCCGCGTTCGTCAGCGTCTCCTCAATGCCGCGGATGATCGTCGGAAAAATATAGTCGGAAATATACGTCGTCACAATGGCGATGCTGTTGCCGCGCGGCGTGCGTCGGCTCTCGGAGCTGATATACGTGCCGCTGCCGCGTCTGCGTTCAATGAGCCCCTCCTGCTCGAGGACGGAAAGCGCCTGCCGCACAGTTTGGCGGCTGTATCCGAACTGCTCGGAAAGCGTGTTTTCAGATTCCATGCGTTCGCCGGGCTCATATTCGCCGTTTTTGATCTTCTCCTTGATGGTATCCACCAGAAAGCGATATTTCGCAGTTTTCTTTTCTGTGTCTGCCATGTCATCGTTCCTTTCAAAAAGGATACCTGTTTGCACAGGTTCAATACAACCTTATTATAAAAAGCCGTACAACTTTTTGCAATACCTTTCGCAAAATTTGTACGGACTTATTTTCAAGATACTTTGCAAAAGCACCGGAAAATACGAAATTTTTGAGGAAAAACGCCGCCGCACAGCCCAAAAAGCCATGCAGCGGCAAACATTCCATTTCTTCACTTTCAGCCGAGCATCGCATTGATTTCCGCAAGCACACGTTCATACGCTTCGTTCAGCTTTACGGCTTCCTCTTCCGTGCCGTCCAGCTTCGCCGTTTCGTACTCTTCAAGCAGCTCCGCAGCATCCTGCTGCAAACGGTCGAGCGTATCTGCGCTCACAGCTTTTTCGATCTCCGTCTCGACTTCCTGCTGTTCCGTCAAGCCCTGCGCCCAATCCGTCTTGGCGTCCGCTTCTGTCTGACGCACTGCGGTAGCATTCATGGCATCCGGGTCGGTCACGTTCGCCTCCGTTTTCGGCGGCACAGCACACGCGGTCAGCAATCCCATCAGTAAAACAAGTAAAATTACAACGGTTCTTTTCATAGCAAATTCTCCCTTCCTCATTGTACCGGAATCGCTTATATTAAAACCATCGGACTCAACCCCTTGCTTGATTGAAGTATACAACATTTACTCAACTAAGTCAATATATTTTATACGCATTATATATGAATTGCTATCACGCAATTTACAAATTAGGCGATGATAATTCAATTCATTCGTATTTAGTTTAATATCTAATCTCTTTTGACAAAGCTCTCCTTAGTTGTAAACAGTATATGTGTACTCCCATCTTGTCCATGTTTTAACTTTGACGTTATTGTAGTAAGTGTCATGGTTGATGAACTTAATTCCGCAGGTGGAAGAATACGAAGAAGATGCGGATTTCAGACGCAGTTCTTTGTATACAGTCGGACTTGTATAGCTGCTGCCATCATAGTATTCGACTCTATCGTAATACCACGGTACCTCTTCAATTATATATCTTCGGGGAGTTACTTCATTTTGAACTTCGCTTGCTGATGCTGGCATAGCCATTATCGGAATAAACATGCAAATCATGAGGATTAACGACACCACTGTAGTTACTTTTTTGTTCATTCTGATACCCATTTGTTTCCCTCATTTCTAAGATTTGTTGATATTTTTTCTTGAATTAGTAACCGTAGTAAACCATTGGACTTACCTCTTTCGTAATTGCTATGATTGAATACTATCACATAAAACTATATTTGTCAATATTTTGTCAATATATTTATTTAGAATAAATAAATTTAGTAGATAAAAACCGCCGTGCGGAAAAACTCCCACACGGCGGCTCTGATCTATCAAATTTTGCCCGTCTTATTCCACGGTCAGGTCAAACTTAAACGTGAACGTCTCGTCGTCAAACTGCATCGCCTTCGCAAGGTGCGGACCGCAGCTATTGGAGCCTACGCCGCTCATCTTGCAGTCGAAGCAGAACACATTGTCGGGGCTTTCCGTAAGCTCGTAATTGTGCATCTTCTTCGTCATTTCCTCCTGCGTGTAGTGCGAAAGGTTGAACGAGAAGTCCTCCGGGCTCGTCACGGTCACAGCGCCCGCGCCGTCCGTGATCGTCACCCGCGCACAGCCGAAGTGGCTGCCGTTCTCTTGCGGCTTCACGTAGTCCTCAAAAAGGTCGTCCGCCGTCTGCGCAAAGTGACCCAGCGAAGACGCATGGTGCTTGTCGCAGTACGATTCATACGGGCCGTAGCCGTAATATTCCGCCGTGTCAAACGACTTCGGCAGGAACATTCTAAGGCCGAATCTCGGCAGGAACGGACGCTCCATGTCGCGCTTACCGTTGATCTCCGCTCTTACCTTGCCCTCGGCGTCCACCGTAAAGCGGCAGTCAAGGTGCAGGAACGGTCTGCGGTACACCGCCGCAAGGCTCAGCTTGCAATCGATCACAACAACGCCGTCTTCCTCTTTCGCGTTGCAGGCATAGACTTTTATCGCGGGTTCGTTGTAGCCGGCCTGCTCCCATTCCTTGCGCACAAACTGGTCGTTGTCCGTCGGTGCACGCCACACGTTCCACGTCATCGGGCGGGTCATGATGTTCACATTGTTCTTCACCATAGATGTAAACACGCCCTCGGTCTTCGAGAACACATAACGGAAGCTGTCGCCCGTCACCGTCACGGCGCGGCTGTCCTCCTCCGCAACAACAAAGCCCTTTCTAAGCGCTTCTTCCTTGCGTGCCTCGCGGGAAACGATCAGCTGGTCAAAGCCGAGCGGGTGTCCCTTCTCAAAGAACACGCTGTCGTTCTTCTTCGCGCTGTACTGCAAAAGCACCGCCACGTCGCCCTCCGTCGGAATTGCATCCGGCAGCATAATGACACCGCTTTCGTGCGGGGCAATCTTGATGTCGTCCATCACGCCGCAGGCCACCGTATCGCCGTCCTGCTGAATCTCCCAGGAAAGCGTCAAAAATTCTTCTGTGTTCGTAAAATCGCGGTAATTCGTCAGCTGAATTTCCCCCGTTTCGCGGTTCACAAGCGCCGCGCGTACCGGGCGAATGACGTTTTTATATTCGAGTAAACCCGTATGCGGTGTGCGGTCGGGGTACACAAGGCCGTCCATGCAGAAGTTGCCGTCATGCGGATATTCGCCAAAATCGCCGCCGTAGCGGAAAATATCGCGGTTGTCGGGCGTCGTGCCGCCGTAAACGGCGTGGTCGCACCATTCCCAAACAAAGCCGCCCATAAAGCGGTCATATTTCATGATCAGCTGCTGGTACTGCTCCGCATCTCCGGGGCCGTTACCCATCGCGTGGATGTACTCGCAAAGCACCAAGGGCTTCGTGTACTTCGGGTCGACCATATATTCATCAATCCACTCCGGCGCCGAGTACATGCGGCTCTCCGTCGTCAGGGAAGACAGGTCGTTCTTGTGGCCGCGCGCATCGTAATACGTGTTCTCGTAGTGCGTCAAGCGGGACGGGTCATATTCGCGCACCCATGCGCCGGCCTTCTCAAAGCTCGGGCCCCAGCCGGTCTCATTGCCGTAAGACCACATCAGCACGCACGCGTTATTCTTGTCGCGGATGACGCTGCGCTGAATTCTGTCCATAATCGCCTTGTCGAAAATCGGGTTCAGTGCGTTGTCCGCATATTCGTCCATGCCGTAGCCGCCGGTTTGCGCCGCCGCACCGTGGCCCTCAATGTCCGCCTCGGCAATAACATAGAAGCCGTATTCGCTGCAAAGCTGTAAGAACCACGGCGCGTTCGGGTAGTGGCTTGTGCGCACTGCGTTGATGTTGTGCTGCTTCATCAGGAACAGGTCGCGCTTCGCCTGCTCGCGGCTGATGGTGTAGCCCGTCACCGGGTCGCTGTCGTGGCGGTTCACGCCGCGCAATTTGATTTTCACATTGTTGAAATACAGAACGCTGTCGCGGATCTCAATTTTGGAGATGCCCACCTTCTGCTCAATCACTTCATCCGCCGTACGGAACACGATCGTGTACTGGTACGGGTCCTCGGCATTCCAAAGGTGCGGGTTTTCGAGCGCAAAGTTCGGCTCCGCGCCCGCCGTGCTTTCGAGCAGAGCGCCCTCGGCGTCATACAGCTCCGCCGTCACGTCCGGCAGCCCGATAAAGTCCATCTCCACGCGGATATCCGCATGGGAAAGGTCATCGCTCACCGTCGTCTTTACAAAGTAATCGCGGATGTGCGCCAAAGGTCTGCGGATGAGGTACACGTCACGGAAAATACCGCTCATGCGCAGCTTGTCCTGATCTTCCAGGTACGAGCCGTCACACCACTTTACAACCAGCACCGCCACGGAGTTTTCACCCTCGTTCAGTAAATCGGTGATGTCAAACTCGCTTGTCGAATGCGAAACCTGGCTGTACCCTGCAAACTGCTCGTTGATCCACAGATAGAAGCAGGAGTCCACGCCCTCAAAGTTCAAATAAATTTTCTGCGTCAGGTCTTCCGCGTTCATGCAGAAGCGGCGCAGATAAAGACCGCAGGGGTTCTCGTCCGGCACATACGGCGGGTCATACGGGAACGGATAGCGCACGTTCGTGTACTGGTGGCGGTCATAGCCCGCGTTCTGCCAGCAGGACGGCACCTCAATCTCGTCCATATCCTCCTCGTCAAAGCAAATCTCACCCTCGGAGCCCTCCGGGAACACGTCTAAAAACGAGTCAAAATACCGAAACGACCATGTGCCGTTCAAAAGACACACTCTTGTGGATTCTTCCCCGTCCTCCGGTGCCTTCGGCAAGTAGTAGCTGCGGTTCTGGCAGGTACCCACGTGCAGCACGTCCGGATTTTCGTGCATTTTCTGAAATTCCATTATCAATACCGTTCCTTTCCTGCGTGAAAACGTTTTCCACGCGTGTGTTGAAACACTCCAAAATTCAGTTGAAGCGATTTAGAACCTATGCTATAATGAGCGTACACAGACGGGGATTTTTCCGCATCCCCTCTACTACAAGATTACATGAAAAAAAGGTGCGGGTCAAGCCCGTAACCAAATAAATTTTGAGAAAGGAACAAAAACCATGACGATACAAATTCTGCTCGCCGCCCTGTTCCTTGCGGCAGTGCTGTGGCTCGGCTTTCGTGCCGCGCCGGAAACGGAGGGCGCCCCCGTCCGCCGCGCCCGTATAAAGGAAGCTACGGTTTTCGGCCTACCCCCCGTGCCCGTCTTCTGCGCCGTGCTCGCTTTGGGGCTTATCCTGCGCTTTATTCTGGGCTACAACATCAACGGGTTCGAGGCCGACATCTCCTGCTTTAAAGCGTGGGCCGCCTATACGCACGATTACGGCTTTAATAACATGTATTACCGGGACTTCTTCCTCGATTATCCCCCCGGCTATCTCTACGTGCTCTACATCATTGAGGCGTTCCGCCGCCTGTTCGGTGTCGACCAATACGCGCAGAGCTATACGCTCATGATAAAGCTCGCGCCCATTTTGTCGGACATCGCCTGCGCCGCGGCACTTTGGGTGCTCGCCCGCAAAAAGCTCGGTGAAAAAAGCGCACTCCTTATCGCGTTTGCCTATCTTTTCTGCCCTGCCGTCATCGTCAATTCCTCCGTCTGGGGTCAGGCCGATAGCTTCTGCGCGCTTCTGCTCCTCTGCACACTGCTGCTTCTCTGGCACAACCACACACCGCTCGCCGCGTTCGTCTACGGTTTCGGCATCTTAAGTAAGCCGCAGATGCTCATTTTCGCGCCGGTGCTCATTTTCTGGGTCATCCGCAAAAAGGACTGGAAAAACCTCGTCTTCGGGCCCATCATCGCCCTTGCGACGATTCTCCTGTTCTCCACGCCGTTTATAAAGAATTTCGATTACCTGAAGCTCATCGAAATCTACACCGGCACCATCGATTATTATAATTACTACACCATCAACGCCTATAACGTCTGGGCACTCTTCGGGCTCAACTGGGCTGCCCTGCCGGAGCACAGCACTTGGCTGCAATTCGGCGTGCCGCTCGCAACCGTCCTCGCAGGCCTCTTCCTGCTGAAATCGAAGCGCGACGACGCCGTTTTCGCCTGCCCCACCGTTTTGATGTTCACGGTCTACATTTTCTGCGTCAAAATGCACGAGCGTTATCTGTTCCCCGTGCTCCTGTGCCTGCTGCTCACCTACGTTTTCACAAAGGAAAAGCGCTTCCTGCTCCTGTTCGCGGGCACATCCACGGTGCATTTTTTAAACGTTGCCTATGTGTTGTACCTCAATAACGCCTACATTTCCCCCACGTCCATTCAAATCCTGTTCCTCTCCGCGCTGCACGTGCTCCTGTACATTTATATGCTCTATACCACGTACCGCTGCTTTATTTCCGAAAAAGCCCTGCGCCCGCTCCCTGCGTTCAAAACGCAGAAAGCCGCCTCGGCCGAACAGCACACAAAGCCCGCCGCAGCGCCCGAATTCTCCCTCATCACCGACAAGAATCATAACGTCCGCCTGACGCGTGTCGATCTTCTCTGCATCGCCGTCGTTACCCTCCTTTACGGCATCGTCGCGTTCACGAATCTCGGTGATCACGAGACCGCCAATACGACATGGACGCCCCAAAACGGCGAATCCGCCGTCTTTGAGACCGACGACGCGTACAGTGAAATTTTCTACCTGCCCGGCATCGCCCCCGCGGATAACGGCATCGGCCAGCGCGTCGGTACCAATATGAAGATCGAGGTTTCAAACGATCAAACCAACTGGACGACCGCCGCCGAAAACACGGATGGCAGCGTCTATGCGTGGAAAAACGTCTCCGTCGCCGCCACCGGCAAATATATCCGCATCATGTCTATGTGCGACGACCTCGCCATCAACGAGTTCGCGCTCAAAAAGACAGACGGCACCGGCTTTGCAACGCTCACCGCCGTCTCCGGCAACGCGTGGCAGCTCACGGATGAGCAAAACACCGTCCCGCTCTACCCAAGCTACATGAATTCCACCTATTTCGACGAAATCTACCACGCCCGCACCGCCTACGAGCACATTTTGGGACTCGAGCCATACGAAAACACGCACCCCACGCTCGGCAAGCTCATCATCTCGGTCGGCATTCGCATCTTCGGCATGAACCCGTTCGGCTGGCGCTTCATGGGCACGCTGTTCGGTGTTCTGATGCTCCCTGCGCTCTACCATTTCTTAAAGCGCCTCTTTGGCTCCACGTTCCTCTGCACCGCCGGTACCGTCCTCTTTGCGTTCGATTTCATGCACTACGTCCAAACACGCATCGCGACCATCGATACCTACGCCGTGTTCTTCATCATTTTAATGTACGACGCCATGCTCGTGTTTATTCAGCACGATTTAAAAACCGACAGCTTCAAAAAGCTCCTGCCCCCGCTGCTTTTAAGCGGCATCTTCATGGGGCTCGGCATCGCAAGCAAGTGGACGGTCGCCTATGGCGCAGTCGGCCTCGCCGTGCTGTTCTTCGGCAAGCTCATCGTCTCTTACCGCGAAGAGAAAGGCCACACCGCCGTGCAGAAAGCGCTCCTTAATAAATCCATAAAGCTCTGCCTCTGGTGCTGCCTGCTGTTCATCGCCATTCCGTTCGGCATCTACTTTACGGCGTTCCTGCCGCTCACCACATTGCCGCATAACCGCTACGATGTTTTCGGCCGGTTCATCGCGTACCAAACGCATATGTATAATTACCACTCCACGCTGCAGGCGACCCACCCGTTTGAGTCCCCGTGGTATCAATGGCCGTTCGATATCCGCAACGTGTGGTACTACGGCAATTACAGCGCCGACAGCGAGGGCCACATCCGCACCATTTCGGTGCTCGGCAACCCGCTGTTCTTCTGGGCGTGCGTGCCCGCCACCGTGTACGCGTTCGTAAGGGCCGTAAAACGGCACTCCCGCACCGCGCTCATCTGTGTCATCGGCTTCTTGTCCGCGTATCTGCCGTGGGTACTCGTGCCGCGCTGCACGTTCATTTACCACTATTTCACTGCCGTGCCGTTCATTCTCATCGCGTTCCTCCTCGCGTATCAGCGCCTTGAAGAAACAGCTTCCCTGCGCCGCGTCGTTTTCACAAAAGGCGCCGTCACGCTCACAGTCGGCAGAATTCTCCTGCTTGTCTGCGTCCTCGTGCACATTCTTATGTTCATCGCGTTCTACCCCGTGCTCACCGGCACCCTCACCACGCAGAACTACGCCAACGCCTTAGAATGGCTCCCCAGCTGGTTTTTTATCTAACGTAAACCACAGCATATATAAAAAGGGCGGCACAAAGCCGCCCTTCAAGAACCCCCTTGATAGGGTTTCTTACGAAGAACCGTCCCCCGGACGGTTCTTCTATTTTCCTGATCTTGCGTTTGGCAAAAGTATTTCGAGCTCTGCGGAGCTCGACCAAAGGCCTTGCCTTTGGAATCCACGACCTTTTGAAAAAGGTCGTCGAAAACTTTATTTGCCCGCTCTATTTCAGCTCACTTACCCCTTCACCGACTCCGTCGCCGCCGCACTGTTCACCGACTTATCGAGGTTCTTAATTTCCTTGTTGTAGAGAATTACAAAGAATACAACCGTCACAATGAGCGAAATAAATTCGGAGATTGGGAAGCAGAACCACACAGCGCCGAGGCTGATTTTCGAGAGCAGCCACGCCGCCGGCACCAGCACAACCAGCTGACGCATCACAGACTGCACAAGGCTGTACATGCCGTGGCCCGTCGCCTGAAACAGCGTCGAAAGCGCAATGCCGATCGCCGCCATCGGGAAGTGGATCGCGATGATTCTAAGCGCCGAGTCGCCGATCTCGTGCAGCTCCGGCGTCGCGTTAAAGATGGAAATCAGCGTGCCCGGGCAGATTTCAAACACGATAAGACCCGCAATTTCAATAATAAGCGCAATCACGCAGCCGATCTTCACCGCACCCGTCACACGCTTCTTGTCGCGCGCACCGTAGTTGTAGCCCATAATCGGCATGAGCCCCTGCGTCAAGCCGAACACCGGCATAAACACAAAGGACTGCAATTTAAAGTAAACACCGAACACATTCACGGCCACTGCGGAAAATCCTGCCAAAATGCCGTTCATTGCCATGGTCATCAGCGTGCCGATGGCGTTCATCACGATGCTCGGCAGACCCACAACGTAAATGTCCTTCATCGTCTTGCCGTGGAAACGGAAGCCCTTAAATTCCAGCGCAATCGCGTGGTTGCCGAAAAACAAAATGCAAAGGCCCACAATCATCGAAAGGATCTGGCCGCCAACCGTCGCGTACGCCGCACCGGCCACGCCCATGTTGAAGTTGAAAATGAGGATCGGGTCAAAGATGATGTTTGCCACCGCGCCCACAAGCTGAATGATCATCGGCATCACCATGTTGCCCGTCGCCTGTAACATTTTTTCAATGACCGCCGCAAAGAAGAAGCCGAACGATGCTACCGTCACAATCGTGATGTACGTTGTGCCCATGCTGAGCACTTCCGCGTCCTGCGTGTAAAGCGCCGTAAACGGACGCGCCACAATCGCACCGAAAATTGCAAAGACCACATACGTGATCGCGGAAAGAATAATGCCGTGCGTCGCCGCGTTGTCCGCCGCCTCCTGATCGCGCTCGCCGAGTCTGCGGGAAATGAGTGAGCTCACGCCCACGCCGGTGCCCACGCCGAAGGCCACCAACAGGTTCTGAATCGGGAACGCCAGCGAGACCGCCGTCAGTGCGTTCTGGCTCACCTGCGCCACAAAGTAGCTGTCCACAATGTTGTAAAGCGCCTGAATCAGCATCGAGAACATTGCCGGCAGTGCCATCGTCAAAATCAGCGGCAGCATCTTTGCGGAGCCCATGCGGTTGTTTGCCGGGTCCTCAAGCTTCACCGTTTTTTCTGCCATGAAATCAAACTTCCTTTCTTTTTTGTAAATTCTTTTGCAAATCTTTACGCTCCAAACGCGGTTTTTTCGCATGAAAAGACTTCGCCGCAAACACGGCGAAGCACGCTGTTTAAAGCCTTTAGTTTTCATTTTGTCCGACCGTTATCCTGTTCACAGTCTAAAATCGAACTGATACAGTATAACACACTTTATTTTTCACCGCAACACTTCGCATAAAAACGCGCATTTTCACCAATTCCGCGTCCCAAAACAAGCCCTATCGTCACAGAATATTCACCTTTTGTTCTTGCATTCGACGCAATAAATCGGTACAATAAATACAAACTGGTCATACTCTGCACAAACAGGGGATTTCCGGGAGGAAACGGGGTCGCTTTTCGCCCCGCAATATTGAAATAAGGAAGGTAGAAATTTATGGCATCCGGCAAAATCATGATCGTAGACGACGATAGAAATATCTGTGAGCTTTTAAGATTGTATATTGAAAAGGAAGGCTTTGAAACAGCCATTGCAAACGACGGCAAGGCGGCCGTGCAAATGTTTGATTCCGTCAACCCGGACCTCATGCTGCTCGACATCATGCTTCCGGAGCTCGACGGCTGGCAGGTCTGCCGCGAGATCCGCAAAAAGTCCCAGTGCCCCATCATTATGCTGACGGCCAAGGGCGAAGTGTTCGATAAAGTCCTCGGCTTAGAGCTCGGCGCGGACGATTACGTCGTAAAGCCCTTCGAGACAAAGGAGGTCATCGCGCGCATCAACGCCGTCCTCCGCCGCATTGGTAAAAAAGAATCCTCTCAGGTGAAAGAAGTTCACTACGAGAATCTCTCCATCAACCTCACAAATTACGAACTCAAGGTCAAGGGCGTCCAGATTGACACTCCGCCGAAGGAAATGGAGCTCATCTATCATCTCGCCTCGAACCCGAACCGCGTCTTCACGCGTGACCAGCTCCTCGACGAAGTGTGGGGCTTTGATTATTACGGCGATTCCCGCACCGTAGACGTGCACGTTAAGCGCCTGCGCGAAAAACTCGAAGGCGTCTCCGATAAGTGGTCGCTTAAAACCGTCTGGGGCGTCGGCTATAAGTTTGAAGTGAAAGAATAAGCCGGCGAAAGGAAGGATTCCCCTTGCAAAAATCCCTGTTCGGAAAATACCTGCGCGTCACCATGGTCATCGTGCTCGCCAGCTTCATCGTGCTCGGTAGCGTCATGATGTTTGTGTTCTCGCAGTACACCAAAAGCGATAAACGCAAACTGCTTATGCAAAACGCCTCGTCCATGGCGTCCATTACTTCCGTCGTAGACATCACGAATAACGGTGCACCAGAGCTTCTGAAAGTCTTTGTGCGCACGTTCTCTCTCAATATCGATGCCGATATTTTCGTCACCGATCTCGAGGGCAACGTCCTGTTCGGCGCCTATGCCAACAGCACCTCAAATATCGGCGCAAACTTCACCCCGCAGACGAAGATTTCGGCAGACATCGTAAAGTGCGCGTCCGAGGGCTCCTATACCGGTGACGGACGCAAAAACGGCATTTACGATACCCCGTACTACGTCGTCGGTGTGCCGCTTTATTCCGTCGCCGAAACATCATCTTCCGAGGCAGGAGGCGAAAACAGCACCAGAGTGCCCGTCGGTGCCGTTTTTGCCGCCATGAACGCTGCCTCCCTCACGGAGTATCAGTTCGCCGCACTGCAAATGTTCCTCATCGCCGCAGCCGCCGCGTTCATTCTGGCGTTCGTTGTCGTCGGCCTCTTCTCCTATCGGCTCGTCAAACCCCTGCGGCAGATGTCCGCCGCAGCCAAAAGCTTCGGCGACGGCGATTTCTCCATCCGCGTGCCCGTCACAAGCAACGACGAGATTGGCCAGCTTGCCACCGCGTTCAACAACATGGCAGATTCGCTCTCCGGCAGCGAAAGCATGAACCGCAGCTTCGTCGCGAACGTCTCGCACGAGTTAAAGACCCCGATGACAACCATCGCGGGCTTCATCGACGGCATTCTGGACGGCACCATCCCGCCGGAGCGCCAGTCGCATTACCTGCACATCGTCTCCGACGAGGTCAAGCGCCTCTCGCGTCTTGTCCGCACTATGTTAAATCTCTCCCGCATCGATAACGGCGAGCTGAAGCTCCGCCCAAACGATTTCGATATTTCCGAAACCGTCCTCTCCACCGTGCTCACGTTTGAAAAGAGCATCGACGAAAAGAAGATCGACATTCGCGGGCTCGATACCTTGCAGCCCATGCAGGTGCACGGCGATGAAGACCTTTTGCATCAGGTCGTCTATAACCTTGTCGAAAACGCCGTCAAGTTCACAAACACCGAGGGCTACATCTCCTTCAACGTCTCGGACAGCATCGACCGCATCGTCGTCACCATCGAAAACAGCGGCTCCGGCATCCAGTCCGATGAGCTCCCCCTCGTGTTCGAGAAGTTTTATAAGACCGATAAATCGAGAAGTCAGGATAAAAACGGCATGGGTCTCGGCCTATACCTTGTCCGCACCATCATCAAGCTCCACGGCGGCGACATTTCCGTCTCCTCCGTCGTGAACGAGTACACCCGCTTCTCGTTCTATATTCCGAAGCCGCAGGAACCCCCGAAGTTGAAGTACAATACCGGCTCCATCCCGGTCACCGTGCCGGTCGAAGATGCCGTCATCTCGGAGCGCCCCAAAAAGGAGCACCACGGCCACAAGGATAATAAAGAGCCCGATCAGAAATAAATCCAAAAGTGAGGTATCACACCATGGACGATTTTGAAAACAAAGCCCCGGAAATGCAGGAGCCTGCTTCTTCCGAAGACAATATCCCCGAAACACCGGAAACCGCGGAGACCATTCCCGCAGAGCCCACCGTTTCTGATGAACCGGCCGCTCCCGCAGAACCGACTGTCACCCCGGAACCGACCGTTTCCGATGCCCCCACGGCAGAGCCGCTCCCGAATGCCGAGCAGGCGCCGGAAGCCCAGCCCATCCCGAACGTGAACATTCCGCCGCAGCCGCAGCCCGTTCAGCATACCGGCTATTATCCCCCGCAGCCGCCGTATCAGCCCTATCCGTACAACACGCAGCCAAACGCCCCGCAGTACGGTAACCCGCCGTATGGCTATACAAACTACAATACCCAGCCGCAGCCGGGGCAGTACCCGCCGCCCTACGGACAGGGTGCTTATCCCCCGCCGTACCCGCAGAATATGCAAAATCCGTATCCGCATCCCGCGCCGCAAAAAAGAAAAATGCCGCTCGGGTTGCGCATCCTCATCATCGTCATGTCCGTCCTCGTCGCAGGCTCCGTCATCGGCTTTGCTTCCTACGGCATCTACGCCGCCGTGAACCGCGATTACGGCGTCACAACGCTGCCGGGCGATCCGCTCATCCCGAACTTCCCGCATGAAAACGACGGCAGCGACAGCGAAACGCCCGATGCGGACGACAGCTTCACCCCGCCGGACATCGCCGTCACCCCGAATACGGAGGGCATCACCTTAGATAAAGAGCCGAATACCGCCGAGCTCGATATTGATGCCGTGTACGATAAGGTCATCCCGTCCACCGTGCTTGTCATCACGCAGAGCGGCGAAACGCAGGGCACAGGCACCGGCATTTTCGCAACGGAAGACGGCTACATCATCACGAACAGCCATGTCATTTTAAATTCCAAATCCGTTTCCGTGCAGGTCAAAACGTATGACGGTGAACTTCACGACGCCGTCGTCGTCGGGTTCGACAAAACCACCGACCTCGCCGTGCTCAAAATCGACGGCACAGGCTACATGCCCGCCGAGTTCGGCGACAGCGATGACCTGCGCATGGGCCAGTGGGTCGTCGCCATCGGCAACCCGGGCGGCGAGCAGTTCTCCGGCTCCATCACGCGCGGCGTTATCTCGGGCCTCAACCGTTCCGTCGGCTCGTACAGCTCGAACGGCATGACGTATATCCAAACCGACGCCGCCATCAATCCCGGCAATTCCGGCGGCCCGCTCGTCAACTTACACGGTCAGGTCATCGGCATCAGCTCCGCTAAAATCGTCTCCGAGCAGTACGAGGGCATGGGCTTCGCCATCCCGATCACCGGTGCAAAGAGCATCATAGACGACCTGCTTGCAGGCGGTTATGTGCAGGGCCGCGTCCGCTTCGGCATCAAGGGCACCGCCATCACCCAGATGCAGGCTGCCATGTATGACGTCCCGCAGGGCTTCATGATCAGCGAGATTGACGAAGACAGCTGCTTTAACGGCACAGACGTGCAGGCGTATGACATCATCACCGCCATCGATGATACCGAAACGAAATCGCTTGAAGAGCTCGCAAACGCACTTTTAAATTATAAGCCCGGCGATACCGCCGAGATCCACCTGTTCCGCCCGAATGAGAGCGGCGTAGGCGGCGAAGAATTTACCGTCACCGTCACCCTGCTCGAAGATAAAGGCGAAACGCAAGGCTAACACCTGCCTGCGGCAAGCGAATGAATAAAGTCTTTAGTCAAGTTTTCTTCGAGAAAACTTGCGAATTCCAAAGGCAGCGCCTTTGGTCGTCGTCCGCAGACGACGAAACACCTTTTGCCTCCCAAAAATCAGGACGGGAGAACAAACAGTCCGGTGGACTGTTTGTTCGTGGGAGACCCAATTAGGGGGTCTCCCAATGAATTTGCGCGGCAAATTCATAAAAACCGCCTTTAGAAATCCCTGAAAATTACACGCAATACACCAAGAAGCGCGCAGCTCCTCCAAAAGCTGCGCGCTTCTTTTTTAATGATATATCTTTCTTTGTTCGATATGATATTTTCCTCGCGGAAAATGATATAATACCTTATCGAAACGCCAACACCGCGTATGTTACGCCGCTTTCGTTCAGCGATGCCATGCCGCTGCCGTCCGTCGGGGCGGTTTGGGTCTGGTGCACCTTCACCTGCGCCGTGGAAAGCGTCACGCCAAGGCTGTTCTGGCCGCCTGCCGCTATGCCGGCGTATTGCTTTGTGCAGCCCGTCGTTGCCTGCGAAAACGGCTTGTCCACCGCAAAAACGATCACCGCACTCGGACTGAAGCCGAATAAGATCGTGCGCGAGGCCGCACCCGTGCCCGTGTACGTGCGCACCTCCGTCGGCGTATCTAAACGCTTTCTGCGCGTGTCATTTAAATGCAGGTTATCGTTTTGAATGTGCCCGCCAAGCTGCGACTCTATGGCTTCGTTGTCCGCCACAAAATCCACACGGCGCGGCTTGTCCGTCCCCTCCCAAAGGCAAAGGCCGAGAACCGTTGATTTTTTACTTGCTGCCATGTTTCTCCTTTCCGCTCATAAAACGTCGAGCGCATTCCAAGTCTTGTTTCGAAGGTCGAGCACATTCCACGAGCTCCCCGCCGCGTCCTGTGCATCCCACGTGTTTTTGCCGAAATCGAACACCAAACTGAGGTGCGCAGGCAAAAACGCGCGCGCTTCGCTTTCCGCCGCCGCTTCGGAAATGCCCATGGTAGAGAGCACATTTATGTTCAGCACGCCGCCCTTTTGCGGGACGAGCTTCCCGTTGATGCCTGCCGCCAAAAGCTGCTTTTGCATCGCTTCCACCGTGTGGTCTGCGGGGGTCACCGCGCCGCGGGTCAGCAGCATCGCGCGCCGGTTTTTCGTGCTGTCCACGGATGGCACCACGCGGAAAAGCGATTCAAACGCTTTCAGCCCGTCCTCCTCCGCCGTCTGCACAAACGCGTCGCGCCGCACATGAGAAAGCGTATCATACACGAGTTCAAGCCCCTTTGCATACGCCGCAAGCTCTGCCGAAAGCCACTTGTCTTCTCCAAAATACAGCCCCGTTTTTTCGAGCATCGCGCGCATGCGGGTTTCCAGTTCCGTCATTTGCCCTCCTTACTGCGTCTCCAGCACATTTACAGCGCCCGCCGTGACGATCTCCCCGGCGTTCGGCGTAAAGTCCGCCACGCTCGCCGGCACCGTGCAGTTTTGTGCTACGCCCGTCTCCATCACCGCATGGATCAGCCCCGCCGTCACAAACGGCTCGCCCACCTCAAACGCATTCAGGTACGCCGTGATTGCCGCCGTGCACGATGCTTTCGCATCTTCAAACGCGCACCCGTCCTTCGGCTTCACGTAAACTGTCACCGGCTTTTTCACAGCCACCGCTGCAGCCACCGTCACGTCCACACTGATCTCCTTGAGTTTTTCGAGCGTCTCTCCGACTTTTCCGAGCACCTCGTCCGTCACCGCGCCGTTGTCGCCATACAGGTACACTGCCACCGTGTTCACACCGTTTGCGCGCGGCACCACCTGAACGCTTTTCACGCCCGGTGTCATCAGCGCCGCACGGCGGTACGTCTCCGTGTTCGAGCCGTTCGGCAGTGCGTAAAAGCACCGCAAAAGGCGCGTGCGCAGCGCTTCGTCGTCCTCTTTATCCGCGCCGCCCGTAAACGACACATCGTTCGTCACGCTTTCAATGCCCGCTGGCGGCGTGATGAGCGTGTTCACCGCACCCTTTGCCGCGTTGCCGCGCCTGCCGCCCAAAACCGCCTGCGCCGCCGCTGTCACCGTCAGTGCGCCTGCGGGCAGCACAGCCGCCTCCGTCGTCTCATATTCCACCGCGTTTTCGCCGCTTGCCGCACACACCGTGCCCGCGGGGATCTCCGCCGCGTAGCTCAGCGCCGTTCGGCGCGAAAACGTCAGCGTGCCCACAGATTTCACCGCGTCCTTGCGCACAAGCCCGCGCTCTTCGGCGTGCAGGTCAAGCGCCTCGCCCGCCGCCGTCTGCGGAAAGCAATTCAGCTTCAGCGATTCCGCCGCGCACAGCACCGTATACAGCTCGCCCGCCAGTACCTTCAGACGGATCGAAACGTCCGCCGCGTCCTCGGGCTCCACGCCCGCCAGCGTTTTGTATTCCTCCGCCATGTGCGCATAAATTTCCTCAAATTTCACACTTTCGCTCCTTTCACCGCAATCTCCCCCGTGCCGAGCATCGTCTGGAGTCCGAAGATAAACCGCTCCCCCTCACGCCGCACGGAGACCGCCTCAACACCGGCTAAGGGCAACAGCGCCGCCTGCGCATACCGCAGCGCCCGCTCCTCGGCGTGCTCGTCCGCTGCATCCAGCATATAAAACCGGCTGCCGAGCACGCGGTCATAGCAAAACGCGCCGCGTTTTAGGCAAATGCGGTTATACGCGCGCTGCATAAGCGCGTTAAGCCCCTCGGCCGTCTTCGGCAGCCCTGTCGCCGCCGTCTGCGTTATGCCGTTTAAAATCACGACCTCCACGCTATTCCTCCTTTTTCTCAAACACCTGCCCATTGATGACGACCGTGCCGTCGAGCTTCAAAACGATCTCCGCACCGCCCGCTGAGAACAGCCGCACCTCGCCGGGCAAAAGCGTTCCCGCGTCATTCACAACGCCAAGGCACACACCGCCGGTCATCACAGCCTCCGTACCCTGCGGCACGCTCACCGCCATGCCGTACGGCACCGTTACAGTCGGTGCACGGCGCTCCAGCTCCGTGCAGACGGAAATCTCCCCGCCGCCCGTCGTCACAACGCCCGTTTTCACGCTTTCGGCCTTTTCCGCCGTCTCCTTTTTCGTCAGCCACATGTTCATGCCTCCTTTAAACCGGTTCAAAATGCAGCTCGGTCTTCACGTCTTTCCCGCGCAGCAAAACATTTTTGGAGATGAGCCGCACCTCGCCAAGCTCCTCCGTCCGCATCGTGTCCCCCATGTTCCCGTCTATATAAGAAGCACACGTCAGCTTTAGTCGCTTTGCCGCCCTGCGGCTTTCATTTAAAAGCGCCGTCGGTGCTGTTTTCGCATAGGCGGAAAGATACCGCACGCGCACCTGTGGGGACAAAGGATCGTGATATTCCGCGCTGTATGCGCCCGTCTGCGCGTTTTGCACCGTAACGCCGCTCAACATTTTGTACGGGCAAAAAATCACCTCCCGCGCCGTCACCCAGTCGGGCTTCACCGTTTTCGGCACGTAGCTTTCAAAGTGCACGCCGCCGCTTTTGTCCGTATACGGCGTACAGTTTAGATATCTCTCAGAGAACGTTTGCAGCGCTTCAAAACAGCTCACGCCCTTTTCTACGGTCAAAACGCCCTCCACCGGCCGCCTGTCGCCGCCCACGGCGTGCAGCCCCAGCGGCATCAGATACATCCGCTCCAAAAGCCGCAGCGAGGGCAATCTAAGCTCCATCGGTGCCGCCTCGTTGTCGAGCAAAAGCGCCGCGCGGCTGCGCAGGAAGAAGACCTCCGTGCGCGCGCCGTTCTGGCATTTCACGCGGTGTTCGTCCACGATACCGTCAAAGAGCACCGCGCCGTCCTTTTTAAGCACCGCCCCCACGGGCTCTTCCGTAAAAAGCCGCTTCCCCGCACTAAACCGCACCGTCAAACTGTCCGCCACCGTATCCGCGTCGCTTCTTAAAAGCCATTCGCTCGGCTCCGCTTTAGGTGAGTGTTTTTCACCGTTTGCAAACACAAACTCAAGCGAAAAATCCGTCACGGAACATGCACCTCCTCGCCGTCTTTCAGCGCCGCAATACACGCGATATGCCGGTTATTCTCCGCCAAGCGGTCAATCGAAACGCCCGTAAAATACGCGTAATCCCACAGGCTCTCACCCGCCTTCGCGCGGTATGTCCGGCCGGAGACCGCTTCGCTTTTCCCCGCCGTCTCCACAAAGGCGAATGTGTACGGCACCGTGTTTTTCTCCGGCACGCCGATGAGCGCAAGCTCGCTCAAAACCGCCTCAAACGGCCTGTGCCCCGGCAAGTACAGCGTCTCTGTTTCACCGAAAAGCGCCTCTAATTCGCGGTAAACCGCCATCGCATTCTCCCCGGTGAAGTGCCCCTTACCTGCTACGCGCGCCTTGCGCTTGCCGACCGCCTCCACACGTTCTTCGCCGTCAACACCCACCGTCTCACGCAGCAGGCACGCCCGCTCGAGTTTTAATTCCGTCGGGTTCACCGGAAACACAAAGCTGCCAAACTGCATCGTCATCAGGTTCATGCAAACCTCCTGTCCGCACGAAGCGGCGCGGGATATCGCCGCTCCTCGCGCTCCAAAATTTCGGAGAGCGCCTGTGCGTTTTTGTTTTCTTCTTCCACCTTATGCCTCCGTTCCGCTTTGTGTTCGCCGTGTGATTTTTTCACACGCACCCGCTTCTATCACAAGCTTATTTTCGCTCGCCGCTTTCAAAACGCAGTGCGTGTACCGCGCGCCGCCTGTTTGCAGTGTGAATTCGCCGGGGAGCGCCTCCTCGCCGCCCGAAAACCCGTGCAGCACAATCGTGTACACCGCTTTGCCCGCCACCGCCGCATACGGATTTTCCTCGCCGATGGCGTAATAGCGCTTGACCTTCGCTTCGTGCGAAACCTTCACCGCGTCCGCCGTAAATACCTTGTCACCGATCACCACCGCCGCGCGTGCGTTATCCGCCGCACCCGTCGCCGCCTGCACCGTGCAAAGCGTCACAAGGCAACTGAGCGCCGCCGAGTACGTCGTCTCACTCCGCTTCACACTGCGCAGCGCACACGGCAAAGACGATACCGCCGCACACACCGCGTCAAACAGCCGCGCGTGGTCGTCCCTTTCGCGCGCATACAGCTGCACGCCGAGCACCGTTTCAAACACACCGTCCGCGTTTTCCTCCTGCATCACACCCACCGTCACCGCGGCACGCTGCGGAAGCCTTTGCAGCGTGCCCGTAAACGCCGGGCGCACCGCGCAGTCCGGCAAAAGCATTTTCAGCTTTTCCGCAAGCGCCGCACTAAGCTCCGTTCCCGTCATCTTTTTCCTCCTTTTCCAGCACCGCGCGCACGTAAAGCGCCCCGCAAATCCCGCTTTTTTCCTCGGCATATAAAACGCGGAACGTCTCGCCGCCCACAGTCAGCCTCGCGTTCTCCGCGCCGCAAAGCACTTTGCCGTCGCCGAAGTAGACATACAGCGGCTTCATCGCCCCGCCGAACGTCTCCGTTTCCGCCTGCAAGGCCGTTTTGTCTTCCTTCAGGCGATGCACAACGCCGCGGCAAACAACCTTCTCGCCGCTTATCTCCGCCGTCATCCGCTGCGCCCTCAAAAATACATTCCTCACACCGTGTCCTCCGTCACGCCGAAGTAAAAATCCTCGTCACGCAAAAGCCCGAACACCGCCCGCTCGCACTGCTTTGCATAGGCGAGCGCCCTTTCGCTGCCTTTGTCAAATTCCGCGCGCACCTCGCCCGCCGTCAGGCTTTTCGGCGATGCCGCTTCCTCCAAAAGCCAAAACTGATACGCCGCCTGCGCCGCAGCCGCTGCGCACAGCGCTTCCTCATGCGCGTTTTCTTCCTCCACAGTGCAGCAAAGGCGCGCTTTCAGCCGCTGCACCGCATCGCCGCTCAGCATCAAAAGCAGGTCTTCGCGGTCGTCATTTGTCAAAAGCTTCAGCCGTTCCAGCACGTTTCGTATCTCCATTTGCCCCTCCTTTTTTTATTCGGCAAAGCCGTACCAAAGCGGTACGGCTTGCCAGAATCGAATAAAATCAGTAGCTAAGGCCCTGTGCGGCGCCGCCGTAGATCTGTGCAAAACCCGCCACGGCGCTCACGGCCGCGCGCTCCATCTGGCGGTCGATGAGCTTGTCGTAGTCGGTCAGCACATCGCCCGCCTGCACCATCTCAAGCGCACAGTTCTTGTCGAGCGCAATGATCTTCTTCGCGTCCATGGACGGCACATGGATGAGCGTCGCGCCAAGCGGCGTGATGAGCTTGCCCGCACCCTTAATGTTGAGGCTCGCCTGCGCGTCCTTAAACTCCGTGATCTTAAGGAGCGCCTGCAAAGCAGTCGTTCCGGCCAGGATCGTATTGAAGTTATAGTCGGAAAGCTTGCCCCACAGCGTCACAAGGTCGTTGTAGGTCGGCGCAGCGGTAAGCGTCGTCACGGTGATGCCCGTATTCGTGCCGTCGCCGTTTAACAGCACGTCCACTGCGTCCTTCATTTGTCTGCGCGCAATGTACGCACCGATCTGACGCAGAATGACCGTAAAGAGGTCCAGTCTGTGGTGGCGCAGCGCTTCGTAGGAGCTGACAATCAGTCTGCCGCGCTTATGCAGCGTCACAAGCGAGCCCGCCGTCTTGATGACTGTCTCCGGAATGGCTGCGCCCTCCGCTACGGGGTCTTCGATCTTCTGGTCAGAAGCCGTCGCCGTCTGCACGGTGCGGTAATCGAGCGTGTCGATCTTCGTCACGGTCGCCGCGATGTCTGGCAGGGAAGACGCCATCTCCATGCCCTGGCGCACTGCGCGGGCGACGTATTCCGGGAACAGCGCCGCGCTCTGGGAGGAGGTGAAAAACTTCTCCACGGTGTCGCAGTTCGCACCGCTCACACGAATGCCGAAGCGTTTAAGCTGTCTCTGGTATGCGTCAAGCCCCGCAAACGGTGTGCCCGCGTAGTTCTGGGAGCCGTCCAGCTCCTCCAAAACCTGTGTAAAATTCTTGCCCGGCACGCCGTACATGCCTTTTTCGAGTGTAATGTTTTCAAATGCCATTGTATAATCCCCTTTCTTAAATGCGGAACGCGCCGTCGTCTGCCGCGTTCGTGTCTTCCGTCTTTTCCGCTGCCAGCTGCGGCATTACGGGCATTTTGCGCTCCGCCGCCTTTGCGAGCGCCGCCGCCATTTCTTCCAGTTCTGCAATGCCGAGCGACTTTGTGATCGCCTCCGTCAGCCCGCGTTTAAACTCCGGCTGCGCCACGGCGCTCAGCTTATAGATGCGTTCGCACAGCGCCGCACGGTAGCGGTCGCCGCACTCCGCACGGTCGAAAAGCGCTTTCAGCTCCGTTTTGAGCATGTTGAGCTCCTCCTTCGCCACCGTCACGCTGTCTTCGCCGTCCGCGAGCTTTTTTACAATGTCGTACACCGTTTTGACCTCCTTTTTCTTCTCCGATTCTTCAAAGCGCGGCGAAAATTTCTTCACCACGCCCGCCGCGCGCTGTGCAGGCACTGCCACGAATGAGAATTCATACGCGTCCGCCGCGCCGCTTAAAATACGCACACAGCGCTTGCCGTTGTACGTCTTCCCCGGCACGTGCACACAGCTTTCCGCGCCGCACACAGAGCACACGCGCTTTTTCACTGCGCACCCCACGCTGACTTCCTTGCGTATGCCGCTTTCAATGGATTCAATAAACGCCTTCGTCCCGTCGTTTCGCGGCACATACGCCTGTGCAGTGAGCTGCGCATACGGCTCGTTTAAAAATGTTACCTTTCCGGGAATTTCCTTCACCGCAGCGTCAAACACGCGCGCCGTCTGATTTTTGCTCATCGGCTCGTGGTCTAAAATACCCGTCTTGCCGACAAACAGCTTCGCAAGCTCCTCGAGTGTCTCTTTCGTAAAGCACTCACCGTCTCTATCCACCTCGTTGTCGCACAAAACGACCGAAAACGTGTACACCTCCTCCGGCTTATAGGCGCGGCGCGTGTAAAGGTTGATCTTCTCCATCGCCGCTTTATCCGGCTGTACCGCCGTTACCGTTTCGCTCAAGCTTCCCCCTCCTTTAAAAGCTGCTCCGTCTTCGCCATGAGATACGCCGCGTTCGCGTGATCGACTTCGTCCTGCATCGTGATCTCGTTCCAATCGATTTCCACCGTGTCGTCAAGACCATTTAGCCGCAGCCACGTTTTGCAGATCTTCAAAACCGCCGGCTCCAAAATTCTGCGGTACGCCGTCAGCTCGCTCGTCAGCATGTCCGCCTGCTGGCTCGACATGCGCTCCGTCGAGGACCACGAAAGCCCCAGCAAAAACGGCGGAATGCCCATTTTCGCCACAATCTGCTCCAGCATCTGCCGCACGGGCACTTCGCTGTCCATCTGCTGCCCGTCCGCGCCGATGGCTTTAATCTGCACGTCGCCCACCGCCACAAAGTCGCTCACGCCGGGGCCGTGCATCGCACGGCTCCACTCCTTTGCAAGCTGCCCCGCGCGGTCACCCGCGTTCATGTAGCCCTCGTTTTTGCACGTCACCGCAAAGCGCACATTGCCCATACGCTCCCAGTTGATGCCGACGGTGCGGTAAATTTTCAAAAGCACCTCGCTCACAAACGGCAGGCCCTTTAAAATGGAGCTTCCCATCGCGCTGCCCGGCATCGGGTTTAACGCCGAAGTCAAAATGAGCTCCGGGTAGCGGCACGGCTCCGCACGCCCGTCCCTTACGACGAACACGCCCGTTTCAAGCGGCGAGATGAGCCGAATCTCGAGGTCTTCGAGCGACGCATTATACAGCGCCCGAATTTCCCCGTTTGCGAGTACGATCTCCCCAATTGCATTACCGTACGTTAAAAGCTGCTCAAAATAGGCCGATAAAAAGTTATCGATGCCCATGTTGCAGCCGTTTACGGGCACGGTTTTTAAAAACCCGCGCAGCGCGTTTTCCGTGTGCTTTTCGGGGCAATACACCTCAAACCCGCCGATAAGACGCACCAGCTTGTAGATTGCCGCGTCGATGATCGGCACCTGCTCGCGCAAGGCACGGTACAGTGCACGCTCGCCTGCCGTCACCGGCAGCACCGGCGGGTACCCACCCTGCGTCTGCACCGAAACGGCTGTGCGCTTCTCCTTTTTCAAAAATCCCAAATGCTAACTCCTTTCCCCGTCTCCCTTTGCACCGCGCAGGCAAAGCTTTCGCCCGCGCCGAGCACCGTGGAGACAAAATAGCGGATGTCGTCCATGGCATGGTCATTCTCCTTCACAGGCACATCCCGCGCGCCGTCGTCTGCCCAGCGGTAGAGGGAAAACTCCCGCACCGCGTCCACGCAGCCCTTTGTCACCTTGATCTGCCCCGTGCGCAGCGCCGTTGCCGTCATGCGGATGCCGTTTAAAACGTCGTTTTTCGCCGCCGTCACTGCAAAACCACGGCTCTGCAAAAGTGTGATAAAGCTCGCCGCCGAGGGGTCGCATACAATCACATCGGGCGTTCTGCCGCGAATGAGCTCCAAAAAACCCTTAAAGTGCTCCTCGTCCGTGCGCCGCGTGTTTTCAAGCCGCGCGTCAAAGTAATACTCGTCTGCGCGGTACCACACGCCGCACAAAAGCCCCCAAAGGCCCATGGAGGTCGGGTTTACCGTACCGTAATCGATGGACACCGCGTACCGCTCAAAGTCCGCTTTCGGCACTTCGCACAGGAGGTCAAGCGCAAACGGGTAAATCAGTCCCGTCGCCGCCGTCCACTTACCCTCAATAAACCGGCTGTAAAACGCACCCGAAAACATCGTTCGGTAGCGCTTTCGCACATCTTCACTGAGCGACGGGTTGTCCTCCATCGTAAAGTGCAGGTAAAGCGCGTTTCGGCTCTCGGCTTTCAAAATCCACTCGCGGTAAAACCAGTGCTGCGGATGCTCCGGGTTGCAGTTGAACCACAGCTTCGCGTTTTTCAGCGAACAGCGCGCAATGCCCTGCTCCACAAAAGAGCGCGGCATCAGCGCCACCTCGTCAAACAAAACGCCGCCGAGCGTCATGCCCTGAATGAGCGCCGCGCTCGATTCATCTCGTCCTCCGAAAAGGTAAAAGCGGTTTTCTCTGCCCTGATACGATAGGATAATCTCGTTCTCTGCCTGCCGCACACGCATGGAAAAGCCCATAGACTTTAGCTTTGGTATAAGCTCCGCGACCACATTTCTCCGCACAGAACGGATCGTTTTGCCGCACACCGCAAAGCTCGTATTTTGAAAGCGTGCCATCGCCCACAGAAAAAAGGATATCCCCATACAGGTGGTTTTGCCGCTGCGCACCGCGCCGTCGCAGATGACGGCAAGCTTATCCCGGTGCGGGCTTTTTTCGCCCCACCAGCATAAGACCTGCATCTGCTTTTCGGAAAACGGCGTCACGGCTTATCCCCGTCTTTCAGCGCCGCCGCACCGCTTTCAATGGCGGAGAGCAGCGCCTGTGCACCCGTCCCGCTCGTCTCGAGCTCACTGAGGAGTCGCAGCGCTTCGATCCGGTCGAAAAACCGAATTTCCATGCCGCCGTTTTTCGGTCTGCGAATTTCGGAGACGGCGAACAGATCCATGTTTTTCAGCGTGCGCGGGTTCACGTCCTCGCAAAAGAGCAGCCTTACGGCATCGTGAATACCGCCGAACGCCAATCTGCGAAAGCCCTCCTTCGCCGTTTCGTTCACCATGTTCCACATCCTCTCTGAAAGTTTTGAAGCGCCAAACGGCGTTCGTTTTTTCGCCCGCCTGTTTGTCTCTTCACCCATACCCCAAAAACGCAGAAAAGTTTCCCTCAAAAGGGAAACTTTTCAAATTCATGTCCTCCGATGTCCTGCAATGTCCTCTGATGTCCTGCAATGTCCGGCGGTTTTTATTTAATTTCAGGCTCCCTCTGATTGAGAAAAAGGAAGAGATAACGCGCATCAACGCATGCTCACCGCTATATAAAAAGGGCGGCATGGAGCCGCCCTTTCAGGGAACCTATGCAACTGGGTTTCCTACGGCTAAACAGTCCCCCGGACTGTTCAAGCAATGCAAAGCATTGCTTTCTACCATTCTTAGTTTTTGTTAGGCAATAAGATTTCGCTTTCTGCGGAAAGCGACTTAGGGCGCTGCCCTAAGAACCCGCAAGTTTTCTGAAGAAAACTTGACCAAAGACTTTATTTGTCGTTCTCCGTGAGCACATCGTGCATCAAAAACGGCAGACATTTCTCGAATTTCACGCCCCAAATGGTGTTGTCACCGCATGCTTTTCTCGTTTCTTCTATGCACTTTGCGGTGTACCGCACGGCGGCGGCGCAGGCTTCCTTTACCGTTTTGCCGTTTAACATCGCCCCCAGCATCACGGCCGCGAAAATATCCCCCGTGCCGTGGTATTTGCCCGGCACGCGGTCGGAAAGCACCAGCGCCGTCTCGTCTTTTTCCCTATCGTAGCACGCCGCGCCGATTTTCTTCCCGTCCGTATACGCACCCGTCAGAATGACGACCTTCGGCCCAAAGTCGGAAAGGGCTTTCATTACTCTTTTAAGCTCCTTTTCGTCATACGGCCCGTCCTTAAACGGCTCATGTAAAAGGCAATACGCCTCTGTCATGTTCGGCGTTAAAATGTCCGCTTTTTCGCAAAGCCTCGTCATGCTCTGCGCCGTTTCTTTATTAAAAATGCCGTACAGCGTGCCGTTGTCGCCCATCACGGGGTCTACAAGGCGCAGCGGACGGTTGTGTTCGTCCGTAAACAGCTCGAAGATTTCCCGCACAGTGTCAATCTGCTCGCGGCTGCTGAGGTACCCGGAGCAGATGCCCTCAAACTCGGCCCCCTCGCGCTTCCAGTGCTGTGCCGTTTTCAGCATATCGTCCGTCAAATCGCGGTACACGGGATCTTTAAAGCCGCCGTGTGTGGAAAGCACCGCCGTCGGCAGCACGGATGTCTCGCACCCCAAGGCGGACAGCACCGGCAGCATCACAGTAAGCGAGCATTTCCCCGCACCGGAAAGATCGTTGATGACCGCCGCGCGGCGCGGTTTTTCTTCTGTATTTAAAAACTGCATCGGGTTTTTTCCCTCATTTCAAAAGTATTTCCGCTTTTATTGTAACCGCGGCGGAAAATAAAGTCAATTAGCGGTTTACAGGTGAAAAAAAGAATGGTAAAATAAAGGGTACACGTACAGGCAAATGCCTGCACCCGCGAAAGGAGCTTTCTATGAAAACCGAAAAGCAACGCAAGCTCATCGTTCGCATCGGCGCGGCGATTTTGGCCGGGCTGATGATCCTCTCGGCACTTTCCGCCGTACTATTCAGTTAAATACATTCAACCGTAGAAAAAATTAACCCCTTGAAAATACATTGTAAAGGAATGATCCACCCATGAGTAAACCGAAGTATTATATTTCGACGGCTATCGCCTACACCTCCAGCCGCCCGCACATCGGCAACACGTATGAGATCGTGCTCGCCGACAGCATTGCGCGCTATAAGCGTATGGAGGGCTACGATGTCTACTTCCAGACCGGCACGGACGAGCACGGCCAGAAGATTGAAGAAAAGGCCAATGCCGCCGGCATCACCCCGAAGGAATATGTCGACAACGTCGCGAAGATTGTCAAGGCGAACTGGGACGTGATGAACACCTCCTACGATAAATTCATCCGCACCACGGACGATTACCACGAAAAGCAGGTACAAAAGATCTTTAAAAAGCTCTACGAGCAGGGCGATATTTATAAGGGCCACTACGAGGGCATGTACTGCACGCCGTGCGAATCCTTCTTCACGGCTTCTCAGCTTGACGAAAACGGCTGCTGCCCGGACTGTCACCGCCCGGTAAAGCCCGCAAAGGAAGAAGCGTACTTCTTCAAGATGAGCAAGTATGCAGACCGCCTCATCGACTATATCAATAAGCACCCAGAGTTCATTCAGCCGCCGCAGCGCAAAACGGAAATGATGAACAACTTCCTCCTGCCCGGCCTGCAGGATCTCTGCGTTTCCAGAACCTCCTTCAAGTGGGGCATTCCGGTCGATTTTGACGACAAGCACGTCGTGTATGTTTGGCTCGACGCGCTCACAAACTACATCACCGGCATCGGTTACGACTGCGACGGCAACTCCACCGAGCAGTTCAAGCGTGATTGGCCGGCAGACCTGCACCTCATCGGCAAGGACATCATCCGCTTCCACACCATCTACTGGCCGATCTTCCTCATGGCGCTCGACCTGCCGCTGCCGAAGCAGGTGTTCGGTCACCCGTGGCTTCTGATGAACGGCGGCAAAATGAGCAAATCGAAGGGCAACGTCATTTACGCAGAAGACCTTGTAGACCTCTTCGGCGTAGACGCGGTGCGCTATTTCGTCCTGCATGAGATGCCGTTTGAATCCGACGGCACCATCACGTGGGATCTGATGATCGAACGCACGAACTCCGACCTTGCAAACACGCTCGGCAACCTTGTAAACCGCACCATTTCCATGACAAACAAGTACTTCGGCGGCGTTGTAGAGAACAAAAACGTCGTAGAAGATGTCGATAACGATTTAAAGAGCGTTGTGCTCGCCACAAAGAACAGCGTGCAGACGAAGATGGATCAACTGCGCGTGGCAGATGCCATTTCCGAAATCTTCACGCTCTTCAAGCGCTGCAATAAGTACATTGACGAAACGATGCCGTGGGCGCTTGCAAAGGACGAAGCGAAAGCCGACAGACTTTCCACCGTTCTCTATAATCTTGTGGAAAGCATCACGATCGGCGCGGCGCTCCTCACGCCGTTTATGCCGGACACCGCAGAGAAAATCGTCGCACAGCTTGGCACGACCTTGCGCGCATACGATACGCTCGATACGTTCGGCGTTTACCCGAATGGGGGCAAAGTAACAGACAAGCCGGAGATTCTCTTCGCCCGTATCGATCCGAAGGAGATGGACGAGAAGATTGCCGCTGTGGAAGCGAAGTACGCTCCGAAGGAAGAGCCGAAGAAGGAAATTGAGGGTCTTGCCCAGATCAATATTGAAGACTTTGCAAAGGTTGAGCTGCGCGCCGCAAAGGTCGTTGCCTGCGAGCCGATCAAGCGTGCAAAGAAGCTCTTGAAGCTCACGCTCGACGACGGCACCTCCACACCCCGCACGGTCGCGTCCGGCATCGCGAAGTGGTATAAGCCGGAAGACCTCATCGGTCACACCGTCATCGTCGTCGCGAACCTGAAGCCCGCCGTGCTCTGCGGCGTGGAAAGCCAGGGCATGATCCTTGCGGCAGACGCAGGCGAGGACGATGTGCGCGTCGTATTTGTAGACGGCACCCCGGCAGGCTCCAAAATTCGCTAAGGAAAATCTCTATGATATTTGATTCCCACGCACATTACGACAGCGAGCAGTTCGACATCGACCGTGACGAGCTGCTCGGCTCCGTACTGCCGCAAAAGGGCGTCGTTGCGGTCATCAATATGGCAGCCGATTATGAAAGCCTCAAAAAAACCGTGGCGCTCTGTGAAAAATACGATTATATCTACGGTGCAGTCGGCATCCACCCGGAGTGCGCAAACGACCTGCCCGATAACTGGCTTTCGGACGTGGAAGCGCTGCTTTCCCACCCGAAGATCGTCGCCGTCGGCGAGATCGGCCTCGACTACCACTGGGAGGACGAGTGCCCGCGCGAAAAGCAGAAAGAAGTGCTTATCGCCCAGCTGGAGCTCGCGAAAAAACACGACCTGCCCGTTGTCATCCACGACCGCGAGGCCCACGGCGATATGATGGACATTCTGCGGAAATACAAGCCGAAGGGCGTCGTGCACTGCTTTTCCGGCAGTGCGGAATTAGCACAGGAGACCGTAAAGCTCGGCATGTACATCGGCCTTGGCGGTGTTGTGACGTTTAAAAACGCGCGCCACAGCGTGGAGGTGGCAAAGGCCATCCCGCTCGACCGCCTTTTGACCGAAACGGATGCGCCCTACATGGCGCCCGTGCCATTCCGCGGCAAGCGCTGCGACAGCTCCATGATCCCCTACGACGCGGCGAAGATCGCCGAAGTGCGCGGCATCACGGCGCAGGAGGTTTTGGAAACCGCCTGCGAAAACGCCTGCCGCCTTTTCGGTATCACGCTGCCGAGCGCCGCAAAATAAAAGGAGCGATCATCTTGACCATCACGTATGAATACGGCGATAACCTTTACATCAACGTCACGAACCAGTGCCCGAACGCATGCGACTTCTGCCTGCGCAACAACAGCACGGGCAGCCTGTACGCGGATAACCTCTGGTACGAGGGCGCGGAGCCGACAAAAGAGGAAATCTTAGCCGACCTTAAAAAACGCGACCTCAATTCATACGCGGAGATTGTCTTCTGCGGCTACGGCGAGCCTGCCTGCCGCTGGGACGACATGCTTTGGCTTGCCGCGCGCTTAAAAGAAATGGGCAATTACACCCTGCGCGTCAACACAAACGGCCTTGCGGACTGCATCACCGGGCGCAACGCTGCGCCGGAAATGCACGGGCTTTTGGACATTGTGTCCGTCAGCTTAAACGCGCCGACCGCCGAAAAGTACAATGCGGTATGCCACTCGAAATACGGCCCCGAGGCGTTTGATGCCATGCTGCATTTTACGGCAGAAGCCGTAAAAAACGTGCCGCATGTGGTGATGACGGTCGTCAGCACCATGCCCGCAGAGGACATTGAAGCCTGCCGCAAGCTGTGCGAAAACGCCGGCGCCAAGTTCCGCGTACGCGAGTATATCTCCGAATAACTGCATAAAATAACGAAAGCAGAGTGCTCAAGCCGAACACTCTGCTTTTTGTTTTGTGATTTTAGTTTAATTTAATTTTGAATGTGATCGGCTTATCGGACGTGTAGTTCGTCTTGATATGCAGGCCGCTTTCGTCGCGCGTCCACGCGGGTGCATCGTCTGTGCCGAGCACCGAAACGCGCTCGACTAAACCGTGGTACACCGTACCGGCGGTGTGCTCCTGCATACGCAGGGAGTGAATGTGGTATTCGCCGTTGTCGTTCGCCTTCAGCGCGATGGCAAAGAACGTATCTCCCTTTGCCGTAAAACGGAAATCCTCGCCCGTAAAGTTCTTTTTCACGCCGTCGGAAAAGCCGCCGTCCTGCACCTTTGTGGGTCCTTCGCCGAACGTCCTCCACACGTGCGTGTCATAAATTGCTTCGCCGTTCACCTGCATCCAGTCGCCGATGGCAGTCAGCACCGCGGTGTCCTCATCGGAGATGGTGCCGTCCGCTTTCGGGCCTACGTTTAAAAGCAGCGCACCGTTTTTGCTGACGATGTCCACAAGGTCGCAGATGATGTCCCCCGCCGGGCGGAAGTCGTTGTTTTCCGTGTAGCACCAGGAATTCAGCGCAATGGCGGTATCGGTCTGCCAGAAATACGGCTTGATGTCCGCCATTTGCCCGCGCTCAATATCCGGCACCGCCGTGCCGAACATGTACGCGTCGAATTTATAATCGATGGCAACCTCCTCGCCCCATTCCGCAGCGCGATTATAATAGTACGCCGCCGCTTTTTTGAGGTACGGCTTTGCCGCCTCCTGCTGAATCCACCAGTCAAAATAGAGAATTTTCGGGTGATAATTGTCGATGAGTTCGCACGTGCGCACAAGCCAGTCTTCCATGAATTCTTCAGAGGGCTTGCTGTCGATGGCATCGAAATTCTCCGGGTCGGGCATGGAGGGCCAATAGAGGTCGTCGCGGTCCGGGTTTTGCGGCATATCGCTCTCAAACTTTTTGCCGTTGCTCATGAAGAACCAGTGCTCCATGCGGTGCGAGGATACCCCAAGCGTCATGCCCTGCGCTTCCACGGCCGCTTTCAGCTCGCCGACTATATCGCGCTTTGGGCCCATCTCGTAAGCGTTCCAGTGCGAAATATTTGAGCGGTACATCTGGAAACCGTCATGGTGCTCCGCCACCGGCACAACGTATTTTGCGCCCGCCTTTTTAAAAAGCACAGCCCATGCGTTCGGATCAAACTTTTCCGCCTTAAACATCGGAATGAAATCTTTGTAGCCGAAATCCTTGTGTGCACCGTAGGTTTTGATATGGTGCTCGTAGACCTTGGAGCCCTCTATGTACATGTTACGCGGATACCATTCGCTGTCAAACGCCGGCACGCTGTACACGCCCCAGTGGATGAAAATGCCGAACTTCGTCTTTTGATACCACTTCGGCGTCTGCCAGCTTGAAAGGGACGCCCACGTGTCTTTGTACGGCCCCTTTTCAATCACGTCATCAATGTTCTGCAATGCTTTTTTCATATCGATCATACTATTTTCCTCCCAAAAGGAACTTTTCTCTAAGAGATTTTTCTCTTTCCCCATTATATCAGCACATCGGAAATTTGCAAGACAAAAGCCGACGGAAACCCGCCGGCCTTTTTCTGTTATTTGCTTCTGTAATAGACGTCGTTTAATTCTTTGAGCCACTTTTTGTCGATGCCGTCGAGCTGCTCCTGCGTGACGCGGAACGCCCAGTTGCCGTTCGGCACGCCGGGCAGGGAGAAAACGTGTATCCGTACACCGCTTGCTCTTTTATTCATGGGTTTCTCCCTTCTTTTGCATAAATTTCTCAAATATTAAGACGCTATATCTCATAAACTTGTATAAGTACACCACACCCTACTGGGCTATTCAATGGTAATCTTACACAGATTTCAGGGAGAACTTTTGAATTGTACGTCATTCGATAAGGAGCACCACGGCGCTTACGTCGTCCTCGTGCCCGTCTGCGCGGTCTTTTACGGCGCGCTCCACAATGCGCTCGGAAAGCGCCTGCGGGTCGTCGTCCTCGTAGTTTGCAATGAGGTCGCACAGCCACTCCGTGCCGGAAGCCGTCACGCCGTCCGAGACCATGACGAGCATATCGCCCGCATCAAGGTCTTTTTCGCTGCGGGCAAAGGCGATTTCCGGCAGAATGCCTACAGGCACGCTTTTGGCTTCCAGATACTCCGTCTTCTTGCGCCTGCGCAGCACCGTGCCCGCAGCACCCGCCTTGCGCAGGGAGACGTGCCCTGTAAAGAAGTCGATGCACGCAACATCCAGCGTTGCAAGCGACTCCTCCCCGCCCTTTGCGAGCATGGCGGAGTTGATCATCTTCAGTGTGCTCTCAAATCCGATACCGGCTTTGAGGAGCGACTGCGCCATACCCGCGGTCATTGTGCCGTCTACAGCTGCCCGGCCGCCCGTGCCCATGCCGTCGCTTAAAACCGAGATATACCGCCCGCTGCCGTCCGTGAACGCCTCGGCGCAATCGCCGCAGAGAGACGCGCCGTTTGCTGCGTGCTGCGCAAAGCCGCGCTGCACGGCATAAACGGGCTTCTGGCACATTTGCAGCTTTAAGGTATCGCCCGCCGCCGTCACGCTCGGCTGCGTGAACGTGCGCCCGCACGCGCCGGAGATCTCGCGTGTCAGCTGCCCTTTGTTGATGTGCACCCCGTGTGTGCGGCAAATGTTTGCTTCAATCGTCATGCGGCCGAATTTATCAATGCGGCAGCAGACTTCAATCGGCGTGAGCTCGCGGTGGCGCAAGACCTCGCGCACCTGCTCTGCACTGTCCTCATCAAAGCGCTGGTACTGCTCGAATTCCTCCGCCATGTCGCCGAGCATCTGCGCCGTGGAGCGGAAATGTTCTTCGACGATGGCGCGCACCTGTTCGGCGCGCATACGGGCGCTTTCTTTTGCCAAAAGCTCGCGGTATTCGCCGTTTACGGCGTCTCTCAGCTCCATGGCACGGTTGCAGCGCGTCAAAAACGGCACATCAAAGTCGCTGCGTTCGATTTTGCCGCGCTCCCGCAGCGGATACGAAAGCCGCGAGAACGTTTTTTGCGTCTCGTCGCGATTTTTGCGCCAGCACACTGCGCATTGGCTGCACCCGGTGCAAACCTTCTCCGCCGCGCGGCCGTACACATGCGGCAGGTCAGCCGCCGCGGTCGTCTCCAGCTTTTCCGAGATGCGATCTACGGAATCCGATGCGCTGCGCATGGCTTCCGCCGTATACCGCAGGCGCAAAATAACGTTTTTTCTAAGAGAATCGCCCGGCAGCCTGTCCCCGTGCGCGGTGAATAAATTGGAAAGCCGTCGGCTCTGCGGCAAAAGCATGTATAAAATGGAGGCCGCGGCCACCTCCACCGCGCCGTAAAACACCTGCGAAGTGCTGTTCACCTGCAAGGATGCGATGCCGTTTGAAATGACGAACGCCACCGCCACGGCGAATTTGCCGAGTGGCGAGAACACGCCGGCCATCAGCCCGCCGAGACCGTACGCGCCGGAGAGA